>MDTB01024524.1_pt1 | contig 18825 bp, 19 predicted proteins | sample 811161 | NCBI WGS metagenome assembly MDTB01 (sample SAMN05326650, study PRJNA326480) | marine metagenome | isolation source: seawater | place: Mediterranean Sea | collected 2009
ATATGAACTTGCAACATCAGCTCCGAAATCCTGAGCCTCAACTTTTTGTGTACCAAAAGTTGTAAAAAATAACGCAGCAAAAGCGAGCGTTAAAAAAGATAAAAAATTGTTTTTCATAATGTAAATTTTATAGATTATTGAAATCACAACAAAATATTATATTTATTGTGAATAATACCTTAAAGTAAAGTATAGTTTTATTATAAATCAACAAAAGTTAATAAAAAAGGTCATTTTTATAAATTTGACAAAATCTTCAATTCGTAAATATGGATATAGTAAAAAAACCAATTTAAAATTGTTAGATTAATTACTAAAACATTTTAAATAGTTCATAACCTAAGTAAGTAAAAATTAAACATAAGACAAAACTTGACAGAGAATAAACAAAAAAATATAAAATCTTTCCATTTTGTAAGAACATTAAATTTTCATAAGTAAATGTTGAAAATGTAGTCAATCCACCACATAATCCTACAACAAAAAATAAGTACTGACATGACATTGATTTTTCGATAATTGAAACAAATATTCCAAGGGCTAAACAACCAATTAAATTTGCCAAAAATGTTGAATAAGGATATCCTGTTTTTTGAACTGATAACAAAACCCCCAATAAATATCTTAGTGTGCATCCAACCCCACCACCCAGAAAAACATAAATAAGACTCATTAAATTCATTTAACTAGGTTTTTAATAAATATCAACAGAATAATAAATAAAAGAAAAACAACAAATACCCAGTATGTTCCTTTAAAATATTCTCTATTTTTTTTTATGTCTTTCTTATAGCTGTAAATAATAAAAAATGTGAATGCTACAATAAAAAAAATTGAAAAAATAAGCTGGCCAGTTGAAAACATGTTTTAAATTTATCTAAACTATAAAAAAATGCAAAATCAATTAAAATCAGTTAAAATATTTCATGAGGCATTTGGTATTAAAATATCCAATAAACCTACACTTGAATTATCAAAAGATATATTAAAACTACGACATAGTTTAATGGTAGAAGAAAATAATGAATATTTGAAAGCTATTGACGAAAGAAATTTAATTGAAGTTGCTGATGCTTTAGGAGACATGTTGTACATACTTTGTGGAACTATTTTAACGCATGGATTTCAAAACTTAATTGAAGATATTTTTGATGAAATACAGACAAGTAATATGAGTAAACTTGGGGATGACGGAAAACCTATCTTTAGAAATGATGGAAAAGTCTTAAAAGGTCCAAATTATAAAAAACCGAATATTAAAAAATTTTTAAATTAATCACAAACTTTATATCTCCATCCAAAAGGATCTTCAGAAATATTATATTGGATATCCACTAACTTCTTTTTGAGTTGTTCACCAAATGTGGATTTTAGTACTGGTAATTCATAATCTATACCTTTATATCCAAATCCGCGAATAGGTTTAATTACAACTGCTGTACCAGAACCAAAAACTTCAAATAATTCCTTATTTCGTTGATAATTAATAATTTCTTCAACGCTTATGGCTCTAACCTCAACTTTAATGTTTAGTTTTTTGCATAAATCAATTATACTTTTACGTGTAACACCATCAAGTATACTATCATTGACTGGAGGAGTTATAAGTTTATTTCCAACACGAAAAAATAGATTCATAGTACCAGCTTCTTCAATATATTTGTGTGAAGCAGCGTCTGTCCAGATAATTTGTTGATAACCCTCGTTTTTTGCTATTTGCGTAGGATAAAATTGACCACCATAATTTCCGGCTGCTTTTGCATAGCCAATACCACCTTTTGCAGCCCTACTAAATTTATCTGCAATTTTTACCCTCAAATCAATATCGTAATACTTTGTGGCAGGTGAACAAATCACCATCATTTTATAATTTTTTGACGGAGACGCTTGAACAGTTTCTTCTGTTGCAATAACAAAAGGACGAACGTAAAGTGATTTTCCAGGACCTTTTAAAATCCAATTTTTTTCAATTTCAACCAACTTTTTAATAGCATCAACAAAAGTATTTTCAGGAAAATTTGGAATCGCTAACCTCTCGCAAGATTGATTAAATCTTTTTGCATTTTCAAATGGTCTAAATAGCCATACACCGTCGTTGTTATCTTTGAATGCTTTCATTCCCTCAAAAATTGCTTGTCCGTAATGAAAAACACTTGAGCTAGGGGAAACTTTTATATCCTGATAAGGTATAATTTTTGCATTTTTCCATACATTATCTTCATAATCACAAACAAACATGTGATCAGTGAAAACTGAACCAAAAGTGATTTCATTTAGATTATATTTTTCAACTGCTGATTGTTTAGATTTTAAAATTTTAATATCCATGCAAAAACAAAATTAAGAAAATCTTGGGGGGAAGAAAATTACTGTCATACATTTACAGATTATGAATTTATTAATTACAGGCGCAACTGGGCTAATTGGTAGAGCAACAGTAAAATATTTTAATAATAAAGGTTTTAATATTTCAATTTTGACTACCACCAAAAGGGAGAAATTAAAAATACATGGTGTAAAAATTTTTTACTGGAATCCAATTGATAATATGATTGACGAAAATGCATTAAATGAAATTGATGTTATAATTAATTTATGTGGTGCAAAAATTAATCAGCGATGGACTATGAAAACAAAAAACCTAATTATGGACAGCAGGGTAAAATCAACAAAACTTATTGTGGATACTTTGACAAGGAAAAACCTTCAGATTTCCCATTTTATTTCCGCTTCTGCAATTGGAATTTATCCGCATTCATTTAATAAGATATTTAAGGAAAATTGTAATCAATTTTCAAACACTTTTACGGGTAAAGTAGTTTTAGGTTGGGAAAAGGAAGCAAAAAAAGCTAAAAATGTTGCAATAAATGTCAGCTTGCTTAGAATTGGAATTGTTTTATCGAAAAAGGGAGGTGCATTAAAGCCAATTAAATCTTCCTGTTTTTTTGGTCTTGGTGCATGGTTTGGAAATGGGAATCAAATACAATCATGGATTCATATTGATGATTTACTGGAAATTTTATTTTTTGCTTTTAGAAATCCTGGAGTATACAATGCTGTATCCCCTAAATCAATAACTCAAAAAAAATTAATTAAGGAAATTTCTAAAAGATTTGTGATGCCAAGTTTAGTACCATGTATACCAAGAATTTTATCTAAATTATTGTTTGGAGAGGTGTCGGAAATTTTACATGACTCAATTAACGCCTCATCCGAAAAACTTGTTAAAAAGGGTTTTAAATTTAAATTTAATAATATTGAGAAGGCTCTAGACGACCTAATTTAAAAGTATAAAAATGTCAATTTGGCACTTATATAATATTGGCAGTAATTTTGATTAATAATTTTAAATGTCAAAAATGCCCAAAAAAAAAGATAACAATAAACCATCATCAAAAAAAACTAAAGCAGTTGCAAAAGATGACTCTCAAAAAATTATTGACGATTTAAAATTAAAAATTGATGACGAGAAAAATAAATTTTTAAGACTATTTGCAGAGTTCGAAAATTATAAAAAGAGAACTGCTAGGGAAAGAATTGAACTATTTTCTACTGCGTCGAAGGATGTTTTAAGTTCATTGCTTCCAGTTGTTGACGATTTTGAAAGGGCTTTAAAGGATGATAATGTTGAAAATAAAAGTAATTCAGGTTTTAATCTAATTTACAACAAGCTTATGGATATTTTTAAACAGCAGGGACTTGAAGTAATGGATGTAAAACCTAAGGATATTTTTGATGCTGAATTACATGAAGCTGTTACTCAAATTCCTTCAAATGATGACTTTTCTAAAGGTGAAATCGTTGACATTATTTCACCAGGTTATAAGCTCGGTGAATTAATAATTAGATATCCAAAAGTTGTAGTAGCAAATTGATATGAAAAAAGACTATTATGAAGTTTTGGGTATAGATAAATCAGCTTCATCTTCTGATATAAAAAAAGCTTACAGAAAAAAAGCAATTAGCTATCATCCTGATAAAAATCCTGGTGATAAAGATGCTGAAAAAAAATTTAAAGAAGCTGCCGAGGCTTATGAAATACTAGGAGATAAAGAAAAAAGAGCCAAATATGATAGGTTTGGTCATTCTGCATTTGAAGGCCACCAGGGATTTGGTGGGGGTGGAATGAATATGGATGATATATTTAGTCAATTTGGTGATATTTTTGGAAGTGCATTTGGTGGAAGCAGTGGTTTTGGTGGTTTTGGATCTTCGCAGAGGAGAGTAAAAGGGTCTAATTTAAGAGTAAAGGTTAGTCTTTCAATAGATGAAATAATTAATGGTGTTGATAAAAAAATCAAGGTCAAAAGAAAAAAACAAGCACCTGGTGTCAGCTATACAACTTGTAAAACTTGCAACGGCTCAGGGCAGGTAGTGAGAGTCACTAATACAATATTGGGGAGAATGCAATCAGCTTCAACGTGTCCAACATGTAATGGAACTGGTGAAATGCTTTCGTTTAGACCTTCAGGTTCTGATTCGCATGGGTTGATAAGTCAAGAAGACACCATATCTATTAAAATTCCTGCTGGAGTTGAGGAGGGAATGCAATTAAAAGTATCTGGAAAAGGAAATGATGCTCCAGGAAAGGGAGTTTCTGGTGATTTAATAGTTCTAATTTCCGAAAAAAAACACCCTTCAATAAAAAGAGAGGGTGATAACTTACACATGGATTTATATATTTCGGTTTCTGAAGCAGTTTTAGGAACTTACAAAGAAATTGAAGTTGTTGGTAATTCACTTAGAATAAAACTAGACTCTGGAATACAATCTGGTAAAATTTTAAGGCTTAAAGGAAAAGGTGTTCCAAGCTTAAATAATTATGGAAAAGGAGACTTATTGGTTCATATAAATGTTTGGACTCCAGAGAACTTAAATAAAGAACAAAAACTTTTTTTTAGTAAAAATCTCAACCATGAGAATTTTGAACCTGATCCAAAGTCTGGACATAAATCTTTTTTTGACAAGGTAAAAGACATGTTTTCATAAATTAATTTATGAAACATCAAATTATTTAATTATAATGTTATATATTTGACTTAACGATAGATTTATCTATAGTTATTTTTCTTTTTCATAGCAATTTTTTCCCATCCTCTTCAGAGGGTGGGTTTTCTTTTTTTTAAATAACTATTTTTACATATATGGAAAAAGTAAAATCATTCTTTCAATACAACATTAATTTATTTAATGAAGCCGAAATTAGTATAGCTTCTATAATGCTATGGATTATAATATTTATTGGACTTTCTTTTTTGTTAAGATTAATAAAAAGAATATCTACAAGGAAATTAAATGATGAAGATAAAGGTAAATTCAAACCAATATTTTCTTTTTTAAATTATTTTTTAGTAATTGCTGTTATTCTTCTGGCACTACAAGATGCTGGTGCTAATTTAACTGCACTTTTAGCAGCCTCTGCAGCCTTATTAGTCGGAGTTGGTTTTGCTCTTCAAACTTTCTTTCAAGACATAATTTCGGGGGTTTTTATTATGATTGATCAATCAGTACATGTTGGAGATATAATTGAATTGGATGGAAAAGTTGGAAGAGTAGAAAATATAACTTTAAGAACCACTAGAGCTGTAACAAGAGACAATAAAGTTCTGGTTATTCCAAATCACAAATACTTAACCAATACCTTATTTAACTGGACGGAAAACAATAAAATTACAGGGGAAGGGATTAAAATTTCAGTGGCATACGGTACGGATATAGATAAGTTTAAGAAACTCATGATTGAAATATCATCAAAACATCCAGATGTATTGAAATCTAAAAAACCTTTGTTGTTATTTACTGAATTTGGGGAAAGTAGCTTAGATTTTCTACTAATTGTATTTACTGATAATGCATTTAAAGGTGGTATAATTAAAAGTGATTTAAGATATTCAATAGAAAAAACTCTTCGAGAAAATGAAATTGAAATTCCATTTCCACAAAGAGTGATACACACATCTAAATAAAATGCAAAACGTTTTAATTGTTGAGGACGAACAAAGCATAATAAGAGTCTTAAAAAAAATTTTATATGATGAGTTTAAATTTAATATTTATGAGGCTTCAGACGGTGCAAGTGCTATAAATTTAATAAGTAAAAAAAAATTTGAACTTATATTATGTGATATTAAGATGCCAAACAAAAATGGCATTGATGTTTTAGAATTTTGTACAAAAAATTCACCAGATGTGCCTGTAGTAATGATTTCTGGTCATGGAGATTTACCAACAGCAGTTAAGGCTATGAGACTTGGAGCATACGACTACATTTCAAAACCTCCTGATTTAAACCATTTATTTAAAACTATAAAATCAGCGTTAAATAAAAAACATCACACCAAAACTATTAACAAAAAAACTTTAGATAAAAAATATCAAATGATTGGTAAATCAAAAGCTTTAGTTGATATTCAAAATATGATAGATAAAGTTGCGCCAACCATGGCTAGAGTTTTTATTCAGGGTCCAAATGGCAGTGGAAAAGAGCTAGTAGCTAGGGCTCTTCACAATAGGAGTAGTAGGTCTGATGGTCCCTTTATTGAAGTAAATTGTGCGGCCATTCCCAATGATTTAATTGAAAGTGAACTTTTCGGTCATGTAAAAGGTTCATTTACTTCTGCAATTAAAGACAGAACTGGGACTTTCCAGCAGGCCAATGGCGGTACACTTTTCCTTGACGAAATTGGTGATATGACGCTTTCAGCTCAAGCCAAAGTTTTGCGAGCGCTTGAAGAACATAAAATTCAAAGGGTAGGGGATAACAAGTACATCAATATTGATGTTAGAGTTTTGGCGGCTACTAACAAAAATATTATAGATGAAATATCACACAAGAGATTCAGGGAAGATTTATATCATAGACTCTGCGTGATAGAAATTAATGTTCCTGGATTAAATGATAGGCCTGACGACATACCACTTTTAGCTGAATACTTTATTAATCGTTTAAAGCCAAAAAAATATCTTACAAAAAAAGCGTTAAATTCACTTACTATGTGCAATTGGAGTGGTAATGTAAGACAACTTAATAATTTTATTGAGAGACTACACATATTATGTGAAAACGAGATTAATGATGATGACATAAAAAAATATTTTAAAACAGCAGGATGAAAAAAATTATTTTTTTTGTATTCATTTATTGTCAAATGTTTTCCCAAGATTTAAGAACTGATAGCGAAATGCTCAAAGCTTTTTATGATGAATCATTGTTGAGCGGAAAATCTTATAGTTGGTTAGATTACTTAACTAACAGAATAGGTAGTCGTTTATCGGGATCACTTGGAGCTGAAAGAGCCATACAATGGACAAAGTCGGAACTAAATAAACTTGAACTCGATAATGTATTTTTACAGCCTGTTTTAGTTCCAAAATGGGTTCGTGGTCCAAAGGAATTTGCATTAATTGAAACTTCTCCTGGAATTACTTTTAATGTACCTATAACAGCACTTGGTGGATCAGTTGCGACTCCATCAGTAGGTTTAAAAGCCAATGTTGTCGAAGTCAATAGTATTGATGATCTTTCAATTTTAGGTAAAGAGAATATTGAAGGTAAAATTGTTTTTTTTAACCGTCCCATGCAGCCAAACTTGATAAGTACCTTTTCAGCGTACGGGGGGTGTGTAGATCAACGTTACAGCGGTGCACTAGAAGCAAGTAAATTTGGGGCTATAGGAGTAATTGTTCGCTCAATGAGTTTAAGGCTTGACGATTTACCACATACAGGAGCAATGACTTATGGAAACCAACATGCTTCAAAAAGAATTCCAGCAGCTGCAATAAGTACAAATGCTGCTAATAAATTAAGTAGTCTTTTAAAAATTGAACCTGATTTAAAATTTTTGTTTCGACAACAATGTAAAACCTATCCAGATGTCTGGTCAAGTAATGTGATTGCTGAAATTAAAGGAAGTGAATTTCCTGATGAGATTATTGTTGTTGGCGCTCACCTAGATTCATGGGATTTGGGAGATGGAGCACACGATGATGGCGCTGGAGTTGTTCAATCAATGGAAGTAATTAGATTATTTAAAGAACTTAATTATGTACCAAAACGAACCATTAGGGTTATATTGTTTATGAATGAAGAAAATGGTCTTAGAGGTGGTAATGCCTATGCTGAAAGTACCATGTCAAGTAACGAAAAACATATTTTTGCTCTGGAGTCTGACGCTGGAGGATTTACACCTAGAGGATTTTCATTTGATTGTTCTGAGGAAGAATTTGAGCAAGTTTTGTCATGGAAAAAACTATTTAAGCCTTATTTTATACATTACTTTGAAATTGGAGGTAGTGGTGCGGATATTCGTCCTCTAAAAAATAAATACAATGTTTTATCTGGACTAAGACCTGACTCTCAAAGATATTTTGATCACCATCATGCAGAAAATGATACTTTTGATGCAGTTAACAAAAGAGAGTTGGAACTGGGTGCTGCCACTATGACTTCTCTAGTTTATTTATATGATAAATACGGATTAGTAAAGCAAATCCCTTCAACCTTAAAAAAATAATATTGTTTTGGAAGATATACTTCTTTTAGATATAATATCATTTATATTTCTTAACAATTTGGGTTCTGATGAATTTGATTGGTTTTGGCTTTTTATAACTGATAAGCGACAAACAATATTTTTTTTTTTAATTGTTACCATACTATTATTTAGGAAATTTAATTGGAGAAAAATAATTTTTCTTTATTTAACTATAGCAATATTGATTACTATGTCGGACCAAACATCTAATTGGTTTAAAGATTACTTTTTAAGGTTAAGACCATGCCACGAAGAAAGTGTAAAAAGCTTGTTAAGGTTGGTAAAATCAAGTTGTGGCGGAAAATATGGTTTTTTTTCAGCACATGCTTCAAACACATTCGCTTTATCAATATTCCTTATTAACTTATTTTCAAAAGAAATTAAACTAATTTATTTTCTTATAATTTATTCACTTTTTGTTGCATACAGTCGAATATATTTAGGAGTTCACTTTCCTTTGGATGTATTGTTTGGTATTGGTGTAGGTTTTTTTTACGGATTTTCAATATCCGTGATATCAAAAAAATTATTTTTTAGGTTTAATAATTTTCGAATATGAGTTTATAAATTTACTCACTCTCGGTTTTGAAATTGCTCTAATATATGGGTGATTAGGGTTTTTTTTCTCAAAATCCTGATGATAATCTTCTGCAAGATAAAAAACACTAAATTTCTGAATTTCAGTAACAATTGGACTGTTAAAAACTTTTTTTGATTTTAAACTAATAATCGCATTATTAATAATTTCTTTTTCTAAATTGTTTTGATAAAATGCTATTGACCTGTATTGAGTTCCTACATCAGGTCCCTGACGATTCAAAGTTGTTGGATCGTGTGAACCAAAAAAAACATCAACCAATGTTTTGAACGCAACTAATTTTGGATTATATATGATTTTTGTTGTTTCAGCATGTCCAGTCTTTCCTGTCATAATTTGTTTGTATGAAGGTTTTACAGTTGTCCCACCAGAATATCCAGAAAATACTTCAATAACTCCGTTGACATTTTCAAAAATTGCTTCAACACACCAGAAACATCCAGATGCAAAGTATGCAGTTTTTAAATTATTTTGATTTTTGTTTAGAAAACTTTCATTAAAATTAATTTGAGATAATGAAGTGAATCCAATTGAAATAAAAAATACAATAAAATGAGACTTTATTTTCATTAGTCAAATATTTTAATTGACTCAAGAAACATCTTGTAAAAATTTTCCCAGCTATATTTTTCTTTTAAATATTTCAGATTTATTTCAAACTTATTTGAATTTATGTTTTCAATGGCGTCCATTATCTTATTTGATAAATCTTTATGATTTCTTTTAGAAATATAACCAATTTTATCAGAAACAACTTCTTTTAAACCACCTGCATCAGTGGAAACAATAGGTTTAGTGAAGTTTATTGCCATGCTGGTTACTCCGCTTTGTGTTGATTTCAAATAAGGCTGTATTACATAGTCACATGCATTAAACCATTTTGGGATTGAATCTGTTTTAATAAATCTCTCCTCAAAAATTAACATATCGTCAACTTGAAGTTTTTTTGCTAATAATTTGTATTCTTTTGTAGAAATATATGGTTCTCCAACAATTAAAAATTTAGATTCGGGATATTTGGATTTTACTTTTGGTAATGATTTTATTAATAATTCAATTCCTTTATATTTTCTAATCACTCCAAATAGTAAAAAATATATGCTAGTTTGTTTTAAGTTTAATAATTTCCGTGCTATTTTTTTTGAATAAAAATTTTTTGTTGGTGAATTTATCGGATGAAAAAAATCATAAATATTTTTATTAGTAATTTTTTTTAAGTTGTTTTTTACATTTTTAGACATGCAAATTATTATATCCATTCTAGATATAAGAATTTTTAAAAAAAAATCATTAAAAAAAAATCTTTCGTGAGGTTTGTCATTGTCTATCCAAATTATTTTATTTTTTTTAATAAATAGTGAAATAATGAAATAACAAATTGATAGCCATGGAGTCCAATATCTAAAAATTACATATTTTGGAGAAACTTGATTAGTCATATTTGCAGTTTTAATCCATGAAATGGGATTTAATGTATTGATTGTATAATTACATTTGTAATCTAAGATTTTCTTTTCTTTTATTTTTTGATTTTTTCCTGGAAATAATAGTTTTGGATATAAAACTTTAAATGAAAAAACTGTAACACTTTGTTTGTTATTGATTAAAGTCTTGAGGAACGAGTGATTAGTATCGGAAATTCCACCCTTAAGAGGAGGTACGGGGCCTATTAATGCAAACATTTAAAGTTGCTGTTTTATTAAAACCCAGTCACCTTTTTTTATTAAAACTTCAGCTTGTTTAAATTTTAATTCTTTTTCTTCTCCATTAGAAATATTTTTAATTAAAACTTTTTGATTTCGGCCAATTTTAGGCTGTTGTCTTACAATTGTTTCAACTTTTGGTAAATGACCTTGATTTTGCTGCGTAGCTCTTCTCATAGCCAGTTGATCTTGATTTAAAACTTCTTCTTTGGATGTATTTACTTTATCGTTAGTTTTTAAATTTTTTGCTTCTCTAATATTTGAGGAATCTTTTGATGGAAGTTCCCCTTTAAATAAAAATGAAATTATCTCTTTATTCACTTTATCAACAAATGAATTAAATAATTCAAAAGATTCAAATTTATATATCAATAGTGGATCTTTTTGCTCATGAACAGCCAGTTGGACTGATTGTTTTAATTCATCCATTTTTCTTAAGTGTTCTTTCCATGATTCATCAATTATTGCTAGACTTATATTTTTTTCAAAATCTCTAATTAATGTCTCACCTTTACTTTCATATGCATCCTTTAGGTTGCTCACAACATTGATGGTTTTCACACCATCAGTAAATGGAACAATTATTCTTAAAAATTTGTTTGATGGATTTTGATATACATCTCTAACAAATGGAAAAACTATTTCACTATTTGTTTTGGTTTTTGTTTTATAATGTTCAAGAGACAATTTATATAATTTAGCAGTTAGTTCATCAATATTCGAATTATTAAACTCTTCTTGACTTACAGGACTAGTAAATGAAAAAACTTTAATCAGTTCGAATTCAAATTGTTTGAAGTCCTTGCTAACTAAATACGTTTCACATATGCTACTACAAGTGTCATAAAGCATATTTGCTATATCAACTTGTAATCTTTCACCAAATAATGCATTAAATCTCCTTTTGTAAATAACTTCTCTTTGTGAATTCATAACATCGTCGTATTCTAACAATCTTTTTCTAATTCCAAAGTTATTTTCTTCCACCTTTTTTTGGGCTCTCTCAATAGATTTTGTAATCATTGAGTGTTGTATTACCTCTCCTTCTTTTAAACCCATTCTATCCATTAACTTAGCCATTCTTTCAGAGCCAAATAAACGCATTAAATTGTCTTCTAATGAAACATAAAACTGTGAACTTCCTGGGTCTCCTTGTCTGCCAGATCTTCCACGCAATTGTCTATCAACTCTTCTTGAGTCATGCCTTTCGGTACCGATTATTGCTAGACCTCCATTATTTTTAACAATTTCATTAATTTTAATGTCAGTACCCCTTCCAGCCATATTTGTTGCAATAGTAACAATTCCAGCTTTTCCAGCTTCTGCTACGACGTCAGCTTCTTTTTTATGAAGTTTAGCATTAAGAACATTGTGATTTATTTTTTTTCTGTCTAACATTCTACTTAGAAGCTCTGAAATTTCAACTGATGTTGTACCAATTAAAACTGGTCTGCCCATATTTGATAAAGATTCTACATAATTGATAACGGCATTATATTTTTCTCTCTTAGTTTTGTAAACTAAATCATTTTCATCATTTCTTGAAATGAGTTTATTTGTGGGAATTTCAATAACATCCAACTTGTAAATTTCCCAAAACTCCCCTGATTCGGTAATAGCAGTTCCAGTCATTCCACTTAACTTTTCATACATTCTAAAATAATTTTGAAGTGTAATAGTTGCAAAGGTTTGTGTGGCAGCTTCAATTTTTACATTTTCCTTGGCTTCAATAGCCTGATGCAAACCGTCTGAGTATCTTCTACCTTCCATGATTCTTCCAGTTTGTTCGTCAACAATTTTAACTTGGTTATCGACTACTACATATGAGACATCCTTTTCAAATAATGTGTAAGCTTTTAATAGTTGGGTCATGCTATGAATTCGTTCACTTTTTATTCCAAATTCTTTAAGCAACTTTTCCTTTTTTATACTTTCTTCTTCTGATTTTAAATTGAGTTTATCAATTCTTGCAATTTCGCTTGATAAATCAGGTAAAACAAAAAAGTTTTCATCTTTACCTTGCGTGGATAAATTTTCAACTCCCTTATCGGTAAGTTCAATCTGATTATTTTTTTCATCAATTACAAAAAATAATTCTGAGTCAATTTTTGGCATTTCTTTATTATTATCTTGCATGTAGTACGACTCAGTTTTTTGTAAAATCTGCCTTACACCCTCTTGACTCAAAAATTTTATTAAGGCTTTACTTTTTGGTAATCCTCGATAAGCTCTGAGTAATTCAACTCCACCTTCGTCATTATTTCCTTCGCTTATAAGTTTTTTTGCTATTGAAAGTGTATTAATTAATTTTTGTTTTTGTTTAGTTACAAGTTCAGAAATTTGAGGTTTTAATATTTTAAATTCATGTTTGTCACCATCTGGAACTTGACCCGAAATAATTAGTGGTGTTCTAGCATCATCAATTAGAACTGAATCTACTTCATCAACAATTGCAAAATTGTGTTTTCTTTGAACTAAATCTTTAATAGAGTGGGCCATATTATCTCTCAAGTAATCAAATCCAAATTCATTATTAGTACCATAAGTGATATCAGCTAGATATGCTTTTCTTCGACTCTCAGAGTTTGGTTTGTGATAATCTATACAATCAACTGAGAGTCCGTGAAATTCAAAAATTGGTCCCATCCATGCACTGTCTCTTTTGGCGAGATAATCATTTACCGTAACAAGATGAACTCCATTTCCAGAAAGAGAATTTAAGTAAACTGGTAAGGTAGCAACAAGTGTTTTTCCTTCACCGGTTTGCATTTCGGCAATTTTACCTTGATGCATTACGATCCCTCCAATTAATTGAACATCGTAATGAACCATATCCCATTTAATAGACTTTCCTGCAGCATCCCAAGAGTTAGACCAAATTGCTTTGTTTCCATTAATTTTTATATGATTTTTTGTTGATGATAACTCTATATCAAATGGAGAAGCTTCTACTTCAATTTTTTCATTCTCCTTGAAACGTTTGGCAGTTTCTTTTATTACAGCAAATGCTTCTGGCAATATTTCATCCAGATATGAGTTAACTTTTTCACGGATTACATTATTAAAATTGTCAATTTCTACGTAGATTTTTTCTTTTTCATCAATATCATTAACAGAGCTAATTTGATTTTTTAACAAACTTATTTTTTCAATAAATGGGTTTTTTATTTTTGAAATAGCCAATTTAAATGACCTAGTTTTTTGTCTTAACTCATCATTTGAAATTTTACTGTAAGAGTCGCTGTAGGAATTAATTTTACTGACAATTGGATACAAACTTTTTAAGTCTTTTTTAGACTTATTTCCAAGAAATATTTTTAGAATATTATTAAGAAAACCCATTTAATGAATGAGCTAGCAAAAATAATGAAAAAACGACTATTTCTAATAAAACTTAATATTCATCTTCATTCCATAGATAATCTTCATCAGTAGGATAGTCTGGCCATATTTCTTGAATCGAATCATAAACTTCTCCTTCATCTTCAATAAATTGTAAGTTTTCAACAACTTCTAAAGGAGAACCGGTTCTTATAGCATAATCAATTAATTCATCCTTGTTGGCTGGCCAAGGAGCATCGCTTAAATAAGAGGCAAGTTCAAGAGTCCAATACATTGTTGTGTTTTAAAAATGCAAAAATAAATTTTTATGTGACTTAAACAAGAAAATTATTAGTTAGGGATCCATTTTTTTTCTTTTCTGTTGTCCCAATAAGTGAAAGCTCTTGCTAGACAGAAAAGGTAATCTGAAAGTCTGTTTAAATAAATTAAGATTTCTTTATCTACAAAATCCTCTTTATTTAATTGTACTATTATTCTTTCAGCTCTTCTGCAAACGCATCTAGCAATATGAGTATTTGCAGAAGGGATTGAACCACCAGGTAATATAAAATGTGTCATTTTTGGAAGAAAAGACTCATAATCGTCGATCAACATTTCAAGACTTTTAATATTGTTTTTATCAATTTTTTTGAAAGGTTTTATTGTTTCATTATTTTTTGAAGCTAATTGGGCACCAACTGAAAAAAGTAAGTTCTGAATTAAAATTAGTTCATTTTTTCTTTCATCAGGAATAAATTCAATTATTAAACCTATCCATGAGTTAAGTTCATCTATGGTCCCATATGAATCTATTCTCAAATCACTTTTTGAAACTCTTACACCTCCAATTAGAGAAGTATTCCCCTTGTCACCAGTTTTTGTATAAATCTTCATAGCTTGTTTGTACTGATTCAACAAAAATAACAATACTATCTAATTTTAAAAGTTAGATTAGTTTAAAAAAATTATATAATATAATTTTATAAAACTTTTTTTGTTATAAATGAAAAAAATAATAGTTAATAGTTTTACGATTCTCAATGCTGTAATTGGCTGTTTTGCAATTGTAAGTATAATCAATAACAATTATGATTTTACTATAGTTTTGACTATAGCAGCTTTTTTATTTGATAGTTTGGATGGATTTTTGGCAAGATTATTAAAAGTAAATTCAAAAATTGGCTCACAGCTTGATTCGTTTTCAGATACAATTTCGTTTTGTGTAGTACCTGGCATATTCAATTTTTATTTTATTAAAAATAACATTTCAATTGAGTATTCGCTAGTTGCATATATTGGATTTTTAACAACTGTTTTAGGTATTTTGAGACTCTCTATGTTTCAGACAACTTCAGAAAACAGATATTTTAAAGGACTTCCTACACCATCATTAACATTATTTATACTTGGACTAAATTATTTACCAATAATCGTTGGATTCTATGGAAAATTATTTTTGATTGTGATGTTTAGTTTTCTTATGGTCACAAAAATTAAATTTTTAAATTTTAGAGATATTAGAACAAATAAATTAAAAATAATATATGTACTAAGTTCATTAACAGCTTTTTTAATTTTTGGAAACAGCTCTATTTCATTAATAATAATATTTTATGTTATTGTTAGTTTGCTAAACAAAAAAATAAGAATTTAACTTTTTGGCCTTAGCTCAAAGTTTTGGCCTAAATATACTTTTCTGACAATTTCATCTGAAACCAGTTCTTGTGGTTTCCCAGACTTAAGAATTTTTCCTTCAAACATAAGATATGTTCTATCTGTAATGGCAAGTGTTTCTTGCACGTTGTGATCAGTAATTAAAATTCCAATATTTTTTTCTTTAAGCTGTGATATAATTTGTTGAATGTCTTCTACCGCAAGTGGATCAACACCTGCAAAAGGTTCATCAAGTAAAACAAATTTTGGCTCAGTTGCTAAAGCACGTGCAATTTCAGTTCTCCGCCTTTGCCCACCAGATAACAAATCGCCTCTCGTTTTTCTTATTTCACTTAACCCAAACTCATTCAGCAATAATTCCACTCTATTTTTTTGCTGTTTCTTTGTGAGTTTTGTGAGTTCTAAAACTCCCCTTATATTTTCTTCAACTGTAAGTTTTCTAAAAACAGATGCTTCCTGTGATAAATAACCAATTCCATTTTGTGAACGTTTATACATAGGGAATTTTGTAATATTTTGTTTGTTAATAAAAATATCACCACTTTTTGGCTTTATCAATCCCACGACAATATAAAATGAGGTTGTTTTACCTGCACCATTTGGTCCAAGAAGTCCTACTATTTCGCCTTGCTTAACATTTAAAGAAACATTATCTACAACAATTTTTTTACCATAACTTTTTGAAATATTTTTTATATCAAGAACCATCATTATTTTTTAATACTTTTTTGGATATAAATATACTTAGCTCATACAAAATCATAATTGGTATTGCTACAATCACTTGGCTTGCAATATCAGGTGGAGTTATTATTGCTGATAACGTAAGAACAATTACAAGAGAAATTTTTCGATATTTTCTCATGAAATCAGGAGTCAAAAGACCAATTTTTGTTAAAAAATATACTATAATTGGAAGCTCAAATATCAAGCCTGAGGATATAACAGAAGCTCTTACAAGACCTATATAACTACTCAAGTCAAAGTCATTGAAAACTTCAGAACTTACAGTGTATGATCCCAAAAACCGAATTGATAGTGGTGTTACTACATAATAACCAAAAAGCACTCCAATGAAAAAAAGAAAAGATGAGACTCCAACGAAGCCTCTGGCTTTTTTTTGTTCATTTTTTACAAGTCCTGGGCTTATGAACAGCCAAAGCTGATAAAGAACATATGGAAATGCAACAATAAATCCAGCAGTTATTGATGTCCAAATATGAGCAGAGAATTGTCCAGAAACAGTTCTACTTTGAACTCTGAACGGAAGTTCTTTAATACAAAATGTATCATCTAATCCTAAAAAAGTCGAGGTTTTACATAATAACTTATAGGTAAAAAAATCTTGTTTTTTTGGTCCAAATAAAATATTGTCAAAAATCAAATCCTTTGCTAGAAAAGCAATTGTTGCCGCTATTAATATCGAACCCAAACTTTTCAAAATGTGCCACCTGAGCTCTTCCAAATGCTCCAAAAATGGCATTATTTTTTCATCCATTTTATATAATTCCTTCTTTTAAAATATCGTGAATGTGAACTATTCCAATGTATTTCTTTTTATCTTCAACAATAATCTGATTGATATTATTTTTTCTTAAAATTTCAAGAGCATGTTTTGCAAGAATATCACACTGAACTTTCTTCGGATTTGAATTCATTATATTTTTTGCTGTTATGCTTGATAAATTTTTATTTTTTTCAATTATTCTTCTAACATCCCCATCAGTTATAATTCCAATTACTTTTTCGTCTTCAATAACTGCTGTAGCACCAACTAATTTGGTAGTGATTTCAGTAATAATTTCTGAAATTTTCGAATCAATTTTTACATTTGGTCTCTTGTCATTTGAAACAAGTTGTTTTATTTTCAAACTCAACATTTTGCCTAAACTACCACTGGGGTGAAATTTTGCAAAATCATTTTCCTTAAATTCATTGAGTTTCATTAGACATATTGCAATAGTATCACCTAAAACCAATTGAGTAGTAGTACTTGTAGTTGGTACTAAATTATATGGATCAGATTCTTTTTCGATATCAATATTTAAAACTAAATCTACCTTATTTGATAAAAATGATTTTTTGTTCGAAGTTAATGCAATAGTTTTATTGCCATTGGTTTTAACTATTTCAACAAAATTTTTAATTTCTTTTGTCGAACCACTTTTTGAGATAAATAAAACTACATCGTCCATGTCTATTATTCCTGAGTCTCCGTGAAGAGCGTCAGAAGCATGAATAAATACAGACTTAGTTCCTGTAGAGTTTAATGTAGCACTAATTTTCATTGCAATGATTGCACTTTTTCCAATTCCAGTTATGATTAATTTCCCATTTGAATTGTTTATTAATTTAATAACAGATAAAAAATTATCATCAAGGATTGATGACATGTTATTTATTGCCTCGGATTGGTTTGCAAAAACTAAATTTGCAGTTCTTAAAATAGAACTATAATTATTCACAATCTATTGATAAATTTTCAAGTTTAGCGTATATTGTTTACAAATGTACAAAACCGAAAAAGATACATCAGGTTTTAATGATAATATTAATCTTGAATTAGAGTTAAAAAAATTTTTTGGATTTCAGAAATTTCGTGGTTTACAGAAGCAAATCGTCAAAAGTATACTAAATAACAAAAACACTTTTGTTATTATGCCGACGGGTGGTGGAAAATCTTTGTGTTATCAATTGCCAGCCTTAATTTCTGATGGAATTGCAGTTGTTGTTTCTCCATTAATTGCATTAATGAAGAATCAGGTTGATGCTCTTAGAGGAATTTGTAAGGACGATGGAATAGCTCATGTTTTCAATTCTTCTTTAACTAAAAACCAAATCAATAATGTAAAAAAAGATGTTACATCTGGTTTAACGAAATTACTATATGTTGCCCCTGAATCATTAGTTAAAGAAGAAAATATTACGTTTTTGAAAAATACAAAGATTTCTTTTTTTGCTATTGATGAGGCTCATTGTATTTCAGAGTGGGGAC
>MDTB01086259.1_pt1 | contig 18819 bp, 29 predicted proteins | sample 811161 | NCBI WGS metagenome assembly MDTB01 (sample SAMN05326650, study PRJNA326480) | marine metagenome | isolation source: seawater | place: Mediterranean Sea | collected 2009
ACAGAAGCGACAGAACAGCAGGCCTAAATTCTATTTAAATCCGCTTAAATATTGACTTTTATCAATTCAATGCTAGTTTACGGCACATTTTGAATGTTAGAAGTAAGGTGGATTAAAACCTTAAACACTAACAAAAATCGCTAAAAAGGTTTTTCTTTATTTCAACTTCAAGATATTTTTATGCCAACGATTAATCAGTTGATAAAAAAAAGTAGAGTAAAAGCAGTCGCTAGAAATAAAGTTCCAGCGCTTGAAAAACAACCTTTAAAAAGAGGAGTGTGTGTTAAAGTTTATACAACAACTCCAAAGAAACCAAATTCAGCATTAAGAAAAGTAGCGAGAGTAAGATTATCAAATGGTTTTGAAGTTACGGCTTATATACCTGGTGAAGGTCATAACCTACAGGAACACTCAGTAGTTTTATTACGTGGAGGTAGGGTTAAAGATTTACCTGGAGTTCGTTATCACATTTTAAGAGGTAATTTAGATACACAAGGTGTTGCTAATAGAAAACAAAGAAGATCACTTTACGGAACAAAAAAACCGAAATAATTTATGTCTAGAAAAAGAAAAGCTCCAGTAAGAAAAGTTTATCCTGATCCAAAATTTCATTCTGAAGTTGTTTCAAAATTTATTAATTCAATTATGTATGATGGTAAGAGATCCACAGCAGAAAAAATACTTTACGATGCTTTAGATAAAATAAAATCAAAAAAAAATGAGGACCCATTAAAAATTTTTAACACTGCTATTTCAAATGTTAAACCAAACTTAGAATGTAGATCAAGAAGAGTTGGTGGTGCCACATATCAAGTTCCAGTCGAGGTTAAGGCAAAGAGAGCTCAAGCACTAGCATTAAGATGGATAATGGATGCTACTCGAAAAAGAAAAAATAAAACTATGGCAGAAAAATTGTATGCAGAAATTTTAGATGCTTCACAAAACAAAGGATCAGCAATTAAAAAAAGAGAAGACACCCATAAAATGGCAGAGTCAAACAAAGCTTTTGCACATTTTAGATGGTAAAAAATTATGGCTAAGTACACTTTAGATAAATATAGAAACATTGGTATTATGGCACACATAGATGCTGGTAAAACAACTACAACCGAAAGAGTTTTGTACTACACTGGAAAAAGCCATAAAATTGGTGAAGTACACGATGGTGCTGCAACAATGGATTGGATGGAACAAGAACAAGAAAGAGGTATTACTATTACCTCTGCCGCCACAACTTGTTTTTGGAGAGATCATAGAATTAATATTATTGATACACCTGGCCATGTGGATTTTACAATTGAAGTCGAAAGGTCATTAAAAGTTTTAGATGGGGCTGTCGCTGTATTTGACGGCGTAGCTGGAGTAGAACCCCAATCAGAAACTGTATGGAGACAAGCTGATAAATATAAAGTACCAAGAATTTGTTTTGTAAATAAATTAGATAGAACTGGTGCAGACTTTTATAGATGTGTCGAGATGATAAAGGAGAGACTAGGTTGTAAACCATTACCTTTACAACTTCCTATAGGTGCTGAGGCCGATTTAAAAGGTGTAGTTGATTTAGTTAAAATGAAAGGTGTTGTTTGGCAAAATGAAGATCTTGGAGCTAAATTTAATTATGTAGACATACCAGATGATCTTAAAGATAAAGCAAAAGAGTACAGACAAAATCTAGTTGAAACTGCTGTAGAAGAGGACGAAAAATTAATGGAGTCTTATCTGGAGGGCAAAGAGCCCTCTGAGGAGGACTTGATAAAATGTATTAGGAAAGGTACCTTAAATTTCAATTTTGTGCCAATTTTAACTGGTTCAGCATTTAAAAACAAAGGTGTTCAACCTTTACTTGACGCTGTAATTGATTACTTACCAAGCCCAAAAGACATAGGTTCAATCGAAGCAACTAAATTAAATTCTGAAGATAAGTTGCAAATGAAATTCGAGGAAAACGAGCCTTTTTCTGCTCTAGCATTTAAAGTTGCTAATGATCCATTTGTTGGTTCATTAACCTTTATTCGAATTTATTCTGGTAAATTGCAAGCAGGTACAGCAGTTTACAACTCATCAACTGAAAAATCAGAGAGAGTAGGGAGAATGCTATTAATGCATGCTAACTCTAGAGAAGATATAAAAGAAGCTACTACAGGTGATATAGTTGCGCTTGCAGGTTTGAAAAATACTATTACAGGTCACACATTATGTGATCAAAACAAACCAGTGTTGTTAGAGCCTATGGAATTCCCTGATCCTGTAATTGAAATTGCGGTTGAGCCAAAAACTAAAGGTGATCAGGAAAAAATGGGTGAAGCTTTAAATAGACTTGCCAAAGAAGACCCTTCATTTAGGGTAAGCTCAGATGAAGAGTCAGGCCAAACAATAATTAAAGGTATGGGGGAACTCCATTTAGATATTATTGTTGATAGGATGAAAAGAGAATTTAAAGTAGAGGCCAATGTTGGAGCACCTCAAGTCGCTTATAGGGAAACAATTCTTGGTTCATCAGAAGTCACTTATATTCATAAAAAACAAAGTGGCGGATCAGGACAATTTGCTAAAGTAACTTTAAGTGTTGAACCTTTAGATCCAGGCAAAGGTAGAGAGGTAGACAACAAAATTAAAGGTGGGGCAATACCAAAAGAATTTATTCCTGGTGTAGAAAAAGGAGTTTTAAGCGTAGCTGATAGTGGAATACTAGCAGGCTTTCCAGTTATAGATTATAAAGTAACAATTTTAGATGGCCTTCACCATGATGTTGACTCAAGTGTACTCGCATTTGAAATAGCATCAAGAATGTGCTTTAGAGAGGCATGTACAAAAGCTACTTTAAAGCTTTTAGAACCTATGATGAAAGTTGAGGTTGTAACACCAGAAGAGTTTATGGGTGATGTAATTGGTGATTTAAACAGTAGAAGAGGTCAGGTTGCGTCAACAGAAGCTAGAGGTAATGCAACAGCGATTAACGCAACAGTCCCACTAGCGAATATGTTTGGTTACATTAATAACTTACGTTCTTCAACACAAGGAAGAGCCCAATACACTATGCAATTTAGTCATTACGACAAAGTTCCTCAAAATGTGCAGGATGAAGTAACAAAAAAATTAGCTTAAATTATGGATAATCAAAATATTAGAATTCATTTAAAAGCATACGATAATAAGATCCTCGATTTATCAACTGAGGAGATAGTTAATACTGCTAAAAGAACTGGAGCTCAGGTAAAAGGCCCTATTCCCCTTCCAACAAGAATTGAGAGGTATACAGTTTTAAGATCACCTCATATTGATAAAAAAAGTAGAGAACAGTTTGAGTCAAGAACTCATAAAAGATTAATTGATATTATAGAACCTACTCCTCAAACAGTAGAAGCATTAATGAAATTAGATTTGGCTTCGGGTGTAGACATTGAAATAAAGATTTAAATCATGAGCATTGGATTAATAGGAAAAAAAATAGGAATGACCAGAGAATTTATGGAAAGCGGTCAATCTGTACCTGTGACTGTTATTAAAGTTGAGAAAGGAAGGGTTCTCGATGTAATAACAAAGGAAAAAAGAGGATATTCAGCTGTTAAAATAGGCTTTTTTAAACTAAAAAACTCAAAATTAACTAAACAGATGAAAGGATATTTTGCAAAAAAAAATACGGAACCTAAAAAAATTTTAAAAGAATTTAGAGTAGAAAATAATGATCAGTATAAAGAGGGAAATGAATTAGGACTAGAAATTTTTAAGGACAAAAAATTTTTAGACGTAAGATCAAAAACTATTGGAAAAGGTTTTGCAGGCGTTATGAAGAGATGGAATTTTGGAGGTTTAAGAGCGTCACATGGAGTTTCAGTTTCTCACAGATCTCACGGCTCAACTGGACAAAGACAAGATCCAGGAAAAGTATTCAAAGGAAAAAAAATGGCCGGTCACATGGGGGATAAACTGAGAACAATGCTTAATCTAGAGGTTGTTAAATCAGATATTGAAAATAATTTGTTATACTTAAAAGGCTCTATACCAGGATCAAAAAATACAACAGTGCTGCTAAGAGAGTCAGTCAAAAATGTAACAAGAAAAACTATTAAAGAGAAATATGAGGCAAAAATTAAATCAGCTGCAGCCAAGAAAGGAAAAAAATAAATGAAATTTCCTCTTTTAAATATTGATGGCACAAAAGCAGACTCGATAGAGATCTCAGACAAATTAGTTAAATTAAAAGTCAACTATAAACTAATAAAGTTTGTTATAGATTGGCAACTAAATCATGCAAAACCAAGAACTGCTAAAACAAAACAGAGAAATGAGATTAAAGGTTCGACTAAAAAAATTGTACCTCAAAAAGGAGGTGGAGGTGCGAGACATGCTAGTAAGAAAGCTCCGCTATTTGTAGGGGGTGGAGTTGCACACGGACCCAAAGGAGCAGTTTATAAAATTAAAAAGATTAATAAAAAAGTAAGAAAATTAGCTTTGGCACAATCACTATCTAAAAAAAATTCAGATAAAAATTTACATATTTTAGCTGATATTAAAAAAGAAATTAAAAAGACAAAAGAGTTTAATAAATTTCTTGTAAAAAATAAAATCGATAACGTACTTATAATTTCGGACGCTGACTCGATGAAAAATATTAATAAGTCTGCTCGTAATATTAAAAATTTAAAATTGATAAAAGAAGAAGGAACAAATATTTATGATTTATTTAAATATAAAACTGTAATAATGACTTCATCATCTGTAAAAAACATACAACAAAGGGTTCTAAATGAAAAAAATTAATTATATAGACTCGATTAGAAATCCAATTATTACTGAAAAGGCTACAATTTTATCAGAACAAAACAAAACGGTTTTTAAAGTGCATAAAAGAGCAAACAAAAAAACTATTAAAAAGAATATAGAAAAACTATTTAAGGTTAATGTCGTAAGGGTAAATATTATTAATCAAAAATCTAAAATTAAAATGAAACAAGGAAAGAAATCTATAAAAAGTGGATATAAAAAAGCAATTATAACTCTTAAAAAAGGTCAAAGTATTGATCTAACTACAGGAATTTAAATATGGCATTAAAAACTTTCAAACCTTATACAAAATCAAATAGAGGAACCGTGGTTCTTGATAAAAGCAATCTTTGGAAAGGCGCGCCCTACAAACCTTTAACAAAAGGTCAAAATTTTACTGGTGGACGAAATAATAACGGAAGAATTACTTCTAGACACATTGGTGGGGGTTCGAAGCACAAATATAGAATAATCGATTTTTTTAGAAAAAAGAAAAATATTCCAGCCACTGTTGAGAGGATTGAATACGATCCTAATAGATCAGCTCATATAGCCTTGATAACTTATAAAGATAGTGAAAAATCTTACATAATAAGTCCCCAGGGTTTAAAACAGGGGGATATTATAGAGTCGGGAAAAAATGTTGAAATTAAAATTGGAAATTCATTAGAATTAAAAGATATCCCGCCTGGTACATCTATACACAATGTTGAATTAATACCTGGGAATGGTGGTAAATTAGCAAGATCAGCAGGATCATATGTAACTTTATCAGGTTATGATGGGGATTATGCAATTTTAAAACTTTCTTCTGGTGAAACAAGAAAAGTAAGTAGTTCTTGCACTGCAACTATTGGAACAGTTTCTAATCCTGATCAAAAAAATATTAAAATTGGTAAAGCGGGAAGAAATAGATGGAGAGGAAAAAGACCTCAAACTAGAGGTGTAGCAATGAATCCTGTCGACCATCCACATGGAGGAGGAGAAGGTAAGACCTCTGGAGGAAGAAGCCCAGTGTCTCCTTGGGGTCAATCAGCTAAGGGTCTTAAAACAAGAAAACCAAAAAGAAGTGATAAATTAATTATTACAAGAAGAAAGAAAAGGAAAAAATAATGACTAGATCAGTTTGGAAAGGCCCTTTTGTTCATCCAAGTTTATTAAAAAAAATAGATAAACTAAAAGATGCTTCAAATAAAAAACCTATAAAGACCTGGTCAAGAAATTCTACTATTATTCCAGATTTTGTAGGTCATAGTTTTATGATACATAATGGAAAATCTTTTATACCGATTACGATTTCCGAAGAGATGGTTGGACATAAACTAGGTGAGTTCGCTCCAACGAGAACTTTTAAAGGACACACACCTGCAGATAAGAAGGCTGCAGCAGCAGCACCTACTGCTGACACAAAACCTGGTGGGGATAAAAAATAATGGAAAAAAATACATTCTTAGTAAAAGCTGTAAATAAAAATGTTAGAACTAGTCCTAGAAAATTAGCGCTTGTATGTAATTTTATAAAAGGAAAAAAAGCTGATATTGCTTTAAGAGACTTAGAATTTTCAAGAAAGAGAATAGCAAAGGATGTAAGCAAAACCGTTAAATCAGCCATATCTAATGCTGAAAATAATAATCAACTAGATATTGACAATTTGTTCGTAAAAGAAGCTTTTGTTGGAAAGTCTTTAGTAATGAAAAGATTTAGACCAAGAGCAAAAGGACGTGCAAGTCCAATAAAAAAACCATTTAGTAGAATTACTATAATTCTAGAGGAAAAAAAAGAGAAGAAGGCGAGTAAATAATGGGACAAAAAATTAATCCAATAGGTCTTAGGTTAGGAATAAATAGAGGTTGGGACTCAACTTGGTTTGCCAAAAAGAGAGACTTTGGAAGATTTTTAATTGAAGATTTTAAAATTAGAAAATACATTAAAAAGAACATTATAAATTCTGGTGTTTCTGAAATCATTATAGAACGTTCATCTAAAAAATGCACAGTTTCCATTCATACATCTAGACCTGGTTTCGTAATTGGAAAAAAAGGTGCGGATATTGAAAAGATCAAAAAAAATATTATGAAAATTACAGATAGTGACGTGAATGTTAACATAAAAGAAATTAAAAAACCTGAACTTAACTCAAATTTAGTAGCAGAAAATATTGCACAACAGTTAGTAAAAAGAGTTGCATATAGACGAGCAATGAAAAGAGCTATGCAATCTGCTATGAGATTGAATGCTAAAGGAATAAAAGTTATGTTAAGTGGTAGATTAGCTGGAAATGAAATAGCGCGAACAGAATGGTTGCGTGAAGGTAGTATCCCATCTCATACTTTAAGAGCCGAAATTGACTATGGCTTTGCTGAAGCACTTACAACTTATGGTATTATTGGGGTAAAGGTTTGGATTTATAAAGGAGAATTAATGGCTAAAGACGTGGAAAAAGAAAAAAAGGAAAGGGTAAAAAATGCTACAGCCAGTCAGAACTAAGTTTAGAAAAGCATTTAAAGGTAGAATCCATGGTAATGCCACAAGAGCAGTTAAATTAAACTATGGACAGTTTGGTTTAAAAGCAATTCAACCTGAAAGAATTATTGGCAAACAAATAGAGGCAGCTCGAGTTGCCTTAACGCGATACATGAAACGAACAGGTAAAGTTTGGACAAGAATTTTTCCAAATATTCCTGTTTCAAAAAAACCAACAGAAGTAAGAATGGGTAAAGGAAAAGGCTCACCCGAATATTATGCGTGTAGGGTAAAACCGGGAAGAATTATCTTTGAGATAGACGGTGTAACAGAGGAAGTAGCTAGGGAAGCTTTATATAAAGCTTCTGCAAAACTACCTATTAAAACTAAATTTGTAAAAAGATAAATGACAAAAAAAAAAGAAGATAAAAAATTGACCAAAGATCAAGCAGAGAAAAAGATTTTAACTCTCAAAAAAGACTTATTTAATATAAGGTTTAAAAAAATAAATAATCAGATAAATAACCCAGCTCAATATAATGAAATTAAAAAAAGTATTGCGAGATTGTATACAACTATTAAAAATTCAAAATGACAAAAAAAATTCTAAAAGGAATTGTTACTAGTGCTAAAAACAATAAAACAATTGTTGTGCAGGTTACAAGAAAGTTTAAACACCCATTTTATGAAAAAATTATTAAACGATCAAAAAAATACCATGCGCATGATGAAAAAAATACCTATAAAGAAGGTGAAACAGTTTCAATAATTGAATGTAAACCTTTTTCAAAAAAGAAAACTTGGCAGGTGGTAGAAAAATGATACAAATTCAAACAGAACTTAATGTTGCAGATAATACTGGGGCAAAAAGAGTTGAGTGTATAAAGGTTTTGGGTGGTTCAAAAAGAAGATATGCTTCTGTGGGAGACATTATTGTTATAAGTGTCAAAGATGCTATACCAAAAGGAAAAGTTAAAAAAGGAGCAGTACATAAAGCTGTTGTTGTAAGAACAAGAAAAGAAATTTATAGAGATGACGGATCAAAAGTTCAATTTGATAAAAATGCCGTAGTTCTAACAGATGACAAGGGCGAACCGATAGGAACAAGAATATTTGGTCCAGTTACTAGAGAGCTTAGAACAAGAGGACATACAAAAATAATTTCATTAGCACCGGAGGTACTTTAAAATGTTATTAAAAAAAGGAAATCAAGTTAAAATTATTTCTGGCAGAGATAAAGGTAAAACAGGTGAGATATTAGAAATTGATAGAAAAATGAATAAGTTGAAAATAAAATCTATTAATATGATCAAAAGACATACGAAACCTACGAAAGAAAACAAAGGTGGAATTATTTCTAAGGAGAGTTTTGTTCACCAATCTAATGTTAAAAATATTGACACAAAAAAAAGTGAAAAAAAAAAGTGAGTAAAAAATAATGCCTAGATTAAAAATTTCATTTGAAAAAGAGATAGTTGAAAAACTTATGAGCAAATTATCATTAAAAAATAGGCATGATGTACCAAAATTTAAGAAGATTATACTTAATATGGGTTTAGGAGAAGATGCATCTGATGGAAAGAAATTAAAATCTTGTGTTGACGATATGGGATTAATTGCCGGTCAAAAACCTATTGTTACAAAGTTTAAAAAGTCAATATCAAATTTTAAAACAAGAAAGGGTTCTAATGCTGGCGTTAAAGTTACATTAAGATCTCAAAAAATGTACGAATTTATCGATAGATTAGTAAATATAGCTTTGCCACGAATTAAAGATTTTAGAGGTTTATCTTCCAAAGGGATTGATAGTTCGAACAATTATTCTTTTGGAATAAAAGAACATATTGTTTTTCCAGAAGTTAATTTTGATAAAGTTGATAAAATTAGAGGCCTTGATGTTACGATAGTAACCTCAAGTAAATCTAAACAAGGGACATTAGAATTATTAAAAGAATTTAATTTCCCAATAACAGAGAAAAAGAACTAAGGAAAACTATGGCTAAAACAAGTGCAATACAAAAAAACTTAAAAAGAATAAAATTGGTTAAAAAATTTGCTAAAAAAAGGGCTGCTTTGAAAAAGATCATTAATAATAAAAAGTTAGAACTATCAGAACGATTTGAAGCTCAACTTAAATTAAACAAGCTTCCAAAAAATTCAGCAAAAATAAGAATTAGAAATAGATGTGAAGTTTCTGGTAGACCTCATGGAGTTTATAGAAAATTAAGAATTTCAAGAATTGCACTAAGAGATATGGCGTCTGCTGGTAAAATTCCTGGAATAACAAAGTCAAGCTGGTAGGAGATATATGACATTTACAGATCCAATTGGAGATATGTTTTCAAGAATAAGAAATGGTCAAATGAGATCATTAAATTCAGTTGAAATTCCCTCATCTAATTTTAGAAAAAATATTTTAGAAATACTGAAAAATGAGGGATATATAAAAGATTATTTTATCGAGAAGACTGAAAATAATAAAACAAGTTTAAAAATTTCTTTAAAATATTACGAAGGTGACCCTGTAATAAAAGAAATTAAAAGAATTTCTAAACCAGGTAGAAGAGTTTATTCAAGAGCAACCAGCATTCCTAAAGTGATGAACGGATTAGGCCTTGCAATTTTATCTACTCCTAAAGGAGTCATGAGTGATGCAGAGGCAAGAGAGAAAAATGTTGGCGGAGAAATAATTTGTAGGGTTTTCTAATGTCTAAAATTGGTAAAAAAAATATTGTAATTCCAAAAGAGTCCTCAATAAAAATTGAGGGACCAAACTTAACTATAACTGGTCCAAAAGGAACAAAAAAATTAACTATTAATGATAAAATTTTTTCCTCAAAATTGATTGAAAGTGAGTTTCAACTATTACCATTAGAGAAAAATATTGATAAAAAAACTTCAATTTTGTGGGGAACTTATAGAAGTTTAATTAATAATGCTGTTAGAGGTGTTTCTTTGGGGCATGAAAAAATTTTAGAGTTAAGCGGTGTTGGTTTTAGAGCAAACTTGAAAGGTGAAATTTTAAACCTGCAAATAGGATTTAGTCATGACGTAAATTTTAAAATTCCTAAAGATATTAAAATTACAGTAGAAAAACAAACTGTAATTAAAATAAATGGAGTAGACAAAGAATTGGTTTCTAAAATAGCCGCTGATATCAAAAATCTTAAACCTGTTGAACCCTACAAAGCAAAAGGAATAAAAGAAAGAGGACAATTCGTTCTGAGAAAAGAAGGAAAAAAGAAATAATGAGAAAAGTTAATAGTAAAATTAAACGTAAGTTAAGAAATAGAAAAAGACTTAAACTTGTTAATAGTAACAGATATAGAGTATCCGTAAGGAAATCTTTAAATAATTTATCAGCTCAAATAATAGACGATACAGAAAAAAAGACTTTAGTTTCGGCATCATCTATTGAGAAAGAAGTTAAATCTAAAAAAGCTAAGAAAATGGATAAATCAAATTTAATTGGAGAGATTTTAGCTAAAAGAGCAAAGGAAAAAAAAATAACCGAAGTTTACTTTGATAGAGGAGAATACAAATATCACGGTAGAGTAAAAGCTTTTGCAGAAACACTAAGAAAAAACGGAATAAAATTTTAATATGGTAGAAAATAAAAAAATTGAAAGTGATATAAAGGAAAAATTAGTCGCAATTAATAGAATTACGAAAGTAGTAAAGGGCGGAAGAAGATTTGGTTTTGCAGCTCTTGTTGTTGTAGGTAATCAAAAAGGTTCAGTGGGGATAGGTCAAGGTAAATCAAAACAAGTTCCAGATGCAATTAAAAAAGCCACAGAGGTTGCGAAAAGAAATTTAATTAAAATCCCATTAAAAGAAGGAAGAACTCTTCATCATGATGTAAAAGGAAAAAACGGATCGGGTAAAGTTTTTTTAAGAGCTGCTCCAGCTGGAACAGGCATTATTGCTGGTGGAGCAATTCGGTCAGTCTGTGAGGTTTTAGGTATTCAAGATGTTGTAGCTAAATCATTGGGTTCCGCTAACCCCCATAATGTATTAAAAGCATGTGTAAATGGACTTAAATCACAAAATTCCCCAAAAATTTTGTCAGCTATAAGAGGAAAAAAAATATCAGATATTGTCTTAAAAAGAGAGGCTAAATAATGCAATTAAATAATTTAACAAAAAATAATAAAAAGAAAATCAGAGTAGGCAGAGGTATTGGATCTGGTAAAGGCAAAACTTCATCAAGAGGGCACAAAGGTCAGAAATCAAGATCAGGAGTTTCTATTAAAAGTTTCGAAGGAGGTCAAATGCCTCTGTATAGACGTTTACCTAAAAGAGGCTTTAAATCACTAAATAAAAAGAATATTGCAGTTTTAAATCTCTCTAAAATTCAAAATATTGTCGATAAATCATCTAATAAAATTAAAGATATTTTAGACTTGAAGACTTTAAAAGAAAAAAAACTTATCAATAAAAAATATCTCAGACTTAAAATACTGGGCTCTGGCGAAATAAAAAATAAATTAGAAATTTCTGCTCATTTTGCATCAAAGCAAGCTTTAACAAAGATTGAAAAAGTAGGTGGAAAATTAAGTTTAATTAAAAAATAATAATTTATGTCTGGCGAAACAATGAATACTGCAGGGGCCTTTAGTCAAGCTAAGGATCTTAAAAACAGGATATTGTTTACAGTTTTAATTTTAATAATTTATAGATTAGGCACATATGTACCTCTTGCAGGCATAGATCCTTTAGCGTTGAAAGAAATAATGTCCTCAAGTCAAAAAGGTTTGTTAGGAATGTTTAATATGTTTTCAGGGGGAGCTGTAACAAGAATGGCTATTTTTGCACTCGGGATAATGCCTTATATTTCTTCTTCAATTATAGTTCAACTACTTACTGGGGTTTCTGATTATTTTAAAAATTTAAAAGAACAAGGTGAAATTGGTAGAAAAAAAATTACCCAGATAACAAGGTACGGAACTGTATTAATTGCTTGTCTACAGGGATACGGAGTTTCAGTTGGTTTGGAAAATGCTGGAACTTTAGTTATTGAGCCTGGAATGTCATTTAGAATAACCACAACTATATCACTTGTAGCTGGCACAACTTTTTTAATGTGGTTAGGAGAACAAATAACATTACGTGGAGTAGGAAATGGAATATCTTTAATCATTTTTTCAGGAATAGTTGCCGAAATTCCAAGAGCTCTTGTATCAACCTTTGAACTTGGAAGAACAGGCGCGTTGTCAGCTCTCATGATTGTAGGAATTTTTATTTTAGTTATTTTAACTGTTCTTTTTATTGTATTTTTTGAAAGAGCAATGAGAAAAATTTTAATAAATTATCCTAAAAGACAAGTCGGAAATAAAATGTATGGGGGAGAGTCATCGCATCTACCACTAAAAATAAATACAGCTGGTGTAATACCAGCAATATTTGCCTCAGCGCTATTGCTTTTACCTATAACTATTTCAAATTTTGGTTTTGCAGAGTCAGACACATTCTTGAAAATTTCTTCTATGTTTACACAAGGTCAACCTCTTTACATGCTGCTTTATGCTTCAGGTATAATATTCTTTTCCTTTTTTTATACATCTATCGTTTTTAATCCAAAGGAAACTGCAGAAAATTTAAGAAAATATGGTGGTTATATTCCAGGTATTAGACCCGGTGAAAGAACTGCAGAATATATTGATGAAATTTTAATGAGATTAACAACTGTAGGTGCATTATATTTAACTTTTGTTTGTTTAATGCCAGAATTTTTAATTGCAAAATATCCAATACCATTTTATTTGGGCGGAACATCTATATTAATCGTAGTTGTTGTAGCAATGGATACTGTAACGCAAGTTCAGACAAGATTAATGAGTTCACAATATGAGTCATTAATTAAAAAAACTAAATTTGGAAAATAATTAATAGATGAATATAGTTATTTTTGGCCCACCTGGTGCTGGAAAAGGTACTCAGTCAAATTTGATTGTAAAAAATTTTAAATTGTATCAATTATCTACAGGTGAATTATTAAGACAAGAAATAAAAGATAAAACTAAGTTAGGTTTACAAATTTCATCTATCATCAATGCTGGAAATTTAGTTTCAGATGAAATCGTAGGTGACCTAATTGAAAAATATATCTCTAATAATATTTATAAAAATAAACTTATTTTTGATGGTTATCCGAGAAATTTAAATCAAGCTAAACATCTAGATATCTTATTAAAAAAATATCATCAAAAAATCGATTTAGTACTTAAGCTATCTGTTGACCTAGAAACAATTAAAAAGAGAATTTCTGAGAGAAAAAACTTAGAAAAAAGATTAGATGACGATGAAAATATTGCCATTAAAAGATACGAAACATATGAAAATAATATTAAACCTGTTATTGATTTTTATAAACAATCTCAATTATTGAAAGTTGTTAATGGCAAAGCATCAATAACTGAAATAAGCGATGAAATTAGCGGCTTAATAAAGGGCATCAAGGGTTGACTTTAAACAATTAGACAATATAAATACGCTGAATATATAAACTCATAAATTTATGGCTCGTATTGCAGGGATAAACATTCCACAGAATAAGATTGTAAGTATTGCCTTAACTTATATCCATGGCATAGGATTGCATTCATCAAAAAAAATTTGTAAAAAACTTGAGATACCATCTTCAAAAAGAGTAAATGAACTTACCGAAGAACAAGTTTTAAAGATAAGAGAGTTTATAGATGCTAATCACAAAGTAGAGGGAGATCTAAGAAGAGAAGTTTCAGTTAATATAAAAAGATTAGTAGATTTAGCTTGTTATAGAGGATCGAGACATAAAAAAAAATTACCAGTAAGAGGTCAAAGAACTCAATGTAATGCTAGAACTCGAAAAGGTAAAGCAATTGCGATAGCTGGAAAAAAACTAACACCACTTAAGAAATAAATAATTAATGAATAAAAGAAACGAAAAAACTGAAAAAAAAAGTGAAATTAAAAAAGTTGAAACTAAAAAAGTAAGTACTTTACCGAAAAAGAAAAAAATTAAAAAAAATATTACCTCAGGTATTGCTTTCGTGTATTCAACTTTTAATAACACTATAATAACTATCGCTGATGAAAGTGGAAATGTTATCTCATGGTCTTCAGCTGGAGCAAAGGGCTTCAAAGGCTCTAGAAAATCAACTCCTTACGCTGCACAAGTCGCTGCAGACGATGCAGGTGCAAAAGCTTTTGAACAAGGATTAAGAACATTAACAGTTCAAGTTAAAGGCCCAGGCTCTGGTAGGGAAACTGCTTTGCGATCTTTACAATCTAGAGGATTTAAAATTCTATCAATAAAAGACACAACACCGATGCCACATAATGGTGCTAGACCACCAAAAAGAAGGAGAGTTTAATGCAAGCAACGTCAAATGTAATAGATAAAAATTGGAAAGCTTTAATAAAACCAAATAAATTAGACATTACTAGCAATGAGGATAGAACAATAGCAAAAGTTATAGCGGAACCTTTAGAAAAAGGTTTTGGACAAACAATTGGAAATTCTTTAAGAAGAATTTTATTATCTTCTATTCAGGGAGCAGCTGTAACCGCTATTCAGATCGATGGAGTGTTACATGAATTTTCATCAATTAAAGGAGTAAGAGAGGATGTTACTGACATAGTTCTTAATGTAAAAAATCTTGCGATAAAATCATCTTCATCAAGTTCAAAAAAAATTATTTTAGATATAAAAGGACCAAAAGAAGTAAAAGCTAAAGATATTACGCTTGTGCCCGAAATAGAAATACTTAATCCTGACCAAACCATTTGCAACTTAGACGAAAAAACTCACTTTCATATGGAACTTATGGTTACTACCGGCAAAGGTTATGTTCAAGCACCAAAAAATAAATCAGAAGATAGCCCACTTGGACTAATTTCGATTGACTCCTTATTTAGCCCGGTCAAAAAAGTTTCGTTTTCTGTAGAAAATACAAGAGCAGGAAGCGCTTTAGATTATGATAAGTTAGTAATGACTGTGGAAACTAATGGGACAGTAGACGCAGAGGACGCTATAGCTTATTCAGCTAGGATTTTCCAAGACCAATTGTCAATGTTTGTGAATTTTGAAGACCCTCAAGAAGTTGTGAAAGAGGTTAAATCTTCAGAACCTGAGTTTAATAGAAATTTATTAAAAAGAGTTGAAGAATTAGAATTATCAGTTCGATCTATGAATTGTCTTAAGAACGACAACATAATTTATATTGGTGATTTAGTTCAAAAAACCGAGCCAGAAATGTTAAGAACCCCAAACTTTGGCAGAAAGTCACTTAACGAAATAAAAGAGGTTCTAAATACAATGTCTTTATATCTAGGAATGGAAATACCTAACTGGCCTCCAGATAATATCGCTGAACTTTCAAAGAAATTGGAGGAAAATAACTACTAATGAGACACGGTATTGGTTATAGAAAATTGAATAAAACTAGCGAACATAGAAAGGCTTTATTTAAAAATATGCTCAATTCTTTAATCAAGTATGAACAAATAATAACCACTCTTCCAAAAGCCAAAGAACTTAAACCACAAATAGATAAAGTTATCACAATAGGTAAAAAGAACATTTTAAGTAATAAAAAAAGACTATTTTCAAAATTACAAGACAAAAAATCTGTAACAAAAGTATTTGATGAATTATCTAAAAGATATAGCTCTCGAAAAGGTGGCTATTCAAGAGTTTTAAAAGCTGGATTTAGAACAGGCGATGATGCTCCAATGGCTGTTATAGAGTTAGTTGATAGGAATCTTGAAGCTAAAAAAGTAGACAAACCAAAAAAAACTCAGACAAAAGATAAAAAAAAAGAAGCTCAACCAGAGCCAAAAGTAGCAAGTAAATAAATTAAGCTTTCATGCCTAAATCATATACTGTAGAAGATGATTATAATGACTCACGTCTAGATAAATGGTTTAAGAACAAGGTAATTAACTTACCTCACTCTTTGTTAGAAAAAATACTTAGACAAAATAAAGTTAAAGTTAATAAAAAAAAAACTAAATCTTCTTATAGACTTCAAACTGGAGATTTAATTGAGATTTATGATATTTCTAAATTAAAACCTTTAAATAAAAGAGAAAAGATTAAATATTTACCCAAAAAAAAAGAAATTGGAGCCTATGATGATTACGTAATTGAAGATAATGAAAATTTCATAGTGATAAATAAACCTACGGGTATCCCAGTTCAATCCGGCACAAAATCATTTAAAAATATTATAGATATATTAAAGAATACAAAGTACTTTAAAAATTCAAAACCATTCATAGTTCACAGATTAGACAAGGAAACTTCAGGAGTTTTGATAATTGCCAAAAATAGAAAATATGCACAATTATTTACTTCACTTTTTAGGATTAGAAAAATTCATAAAACATATTTAGCGATAGTATATGGAAAAGTTGATAGGTCTATAAAAGTGATGAAGGATGATTTAATTTATTACGAAAATAATAAAAAAATTTTTCAAAAGGCTGTATCAAATCTTAAAATTATTAAATCAAACGAAGGTTATTCATATTTAGAATTAAATCCAATAACTGGAAGAAAACATCAATTAAGAAAACAATTATTAAATATTGGATGTCCAATAATAGGAGATGATAAATATTTTTTAAATGATAGAAAAAGATTAAAAATTAAAAACCTTATGTTACATGCATATAAAATAAAATTTATGATTAACAATATTCAATATAATTTTAAAGCAAAATACAACAATTTATTTGAAGACTTCCTTAAAAAAAATATTTAAATATTATTGATATTTTTGATGAATATATTTGCCAAAGTATTCTCGAACCTTTTCGGTTTGTCATAAATTAGTTCTGATATCGAAGTTACCTTTTTATTATCTAAACCACATGGAATGATTTTTAAGTATTGATTCAAATTATTTGAAATATTTATTGAACAACCATGATAAGCCACCCACCTAGATACTCTAATACCAATAGCTGCAATCTTTTTATTTTTGACCCAAATACCTATATTTTTTTTATCACTCTTAGCTTGAATTTTATAATTTTCTAAAAATTGTATTATACTTTTTTCTATTGAATTTATTAATTTTCTTATATCTTTTTTTCTTCTGTTTAAATTGATCACAAAGTAAACAATTTTTTGTCCGGGATTATGTAATGTAATTTTACCTCCTCTATTTGATTTAACTACTTTTATTTTTTTATCTATTATCTCTTTTTTGTTAAAACTTACCCCAGCGGTATAAGTAGTAGGATGCTCTAAGATCCATAATAATTCTCTATTTCTATCATTTTTTACTTCCTCAACTCTTTTATTGAGAAAAAGCATTGCCTTTTTGTAGGGTATACGTTTTTTGCTAATCTTAATTTCTATGCTCATTTAATTTGAATTTTATCATTTTATAGACTAATAGTCTCAAAAAAACTTTTAAAGGTATTTATGACTTTACCAAAATCAAGAGAAGCAAAAAAAGTCAATTTGGATTTTAACAAAGAATTTATTAGTACTTTTACTCAGAATATTGAGAAAGGAAATGTTGAATTTATCAATCAAACATTAAATGATTTACACGAAGCAGATGTTGCAAATTTAATCGAAAATTTAAATCCTGACACTAGAAATAAACTGATTGAAATTGAATCATTTAATATTGATCCTGAAATATTTATTGAATTAAACGAGTCAATTCAAAGTGAAGTTTTACAATTACTTTCTATAGAATCTCTTATTAAAATAATTAGACGATTAGAGTCTGATAATGCTATAAAAATTCTTGAAAATTTATCAAAAGAAGTAAAAGAAAAAGTTTTAGAAAAACTTCCTCCAAAGGACAAATTTTTACTACAAGAGGGTTTAAGTTACCCAGAGGACTCCGCAGCAAGAATAATGCAAAGAGAGTTTACAGCTGTACCAAGTAACTGGACTGTTGGGCAAACAATAGACTATTTAAGAGAAGACAAGGATTTACCTGAAGAATTTTTAGAGATATTTATTGTGGATAATGACTTTAAACCAATCGGTACCGTACCTTCATCAAGAGTCCTTAGAACATCTAGAGATTTAAAGATGAACTCTATAATGACAGAAATGCCAGTATTAATTTCTGTTAATATGGATAAAGAAGAAGTTGGTCTTACTTTCGAAAATTATAATTTAGTGTCTGCTGGAGTGGTTAATAAAGAAAACAAGTTAGTTGGCATGATTACAGCTGATGATGTTGTTACTGTTGTTCAAGAGGAAGCCGAGGAAGATGCCTTACGTTTAGCGGGTGTTGGAGATGAAGAAATCACCGATAGTGTTATGTTAAAAACAAAAAGAAGATTTAATTGGTTATTATTAAATCTAATTACTGCTTTACTAGCTACATGGGTTATAAGTTTCTTCGGAGCTTCGATCGAACGAATGGTAGCTTTAGCTTTTCTTATGCCAATAGTTGCCTCAATGGGAGGAAATGCAGGGATGCAAACTTTAGCAGTTACTATAAGAGCAATAGCTACAAAAGAATTATCAAAAAGTAACTTCAATAGAGTAGTTGGTAAAGAATTTTTGATAGGTATTTTAAATGGAATTATTTTTGCAATAATAACTGCAATAATAGTTCAATTGTGGTTTAA
>MDTB01207959.1_pt1 | contig 18813 bp, 15 predicted proteins | sample 811161 | NCBI WGS metagenome assembly MDTB01 (sample SAMN05326650, study PRJNA326480) | marine metagenome | isolation source: seawater | place: Mediterranean Sea | collected 2009
AGGTTGAGCCGTGATGTTATTAAAATGATAATAAGCTTCATCTATAATAACTAAAGAACCAAATTTTTCTGCTAATTTACAGATGGATTTAATTTGTTTTATATTAAGCATCACCTCTATTGGTTGATTAGGATTAGCAATGGCAACTAATTTTGGTTTAATTTTTTTTATTTTTTCAGTGAGTTGTTTATAATAATCGTAATTTTTAACTTTTAAATTTAAAGGGAAATGTTTTGCTCCAAACATTTGACAATAAACTGGATACATTGCAAAGCTTGGACTGCAAGTAATCACTTTGTCTCCACCACTGATAAATACATCAAACACTCTTAATAGTCCTCCATCTGCTCCCTCATGGATCACTATTTGATCATCATTTACTTTTAACCATTTCGCAACTTCCTGATAAATTAAATGCGTATCAGGATAAGTTCTTAGATCGAATGATTTTATTTCTTTTTTGAGTTTGCTCATAAATGATTTTGGAAAATCATCTACTCTCTCGTTTCTCTCCATAGTATAATAACCTTGACGATTACTTAACCAATGAGGTTTTCTTTCTACATAATAAACAAATTTTTTTGGTTTTATTTGCATTTTAATGACGAGATAAATTGAAATTTTTCATTGTTAATAAAAGTCTAAAATCATTTAAAATTTAATTATTTTATCAAAGAACTGATTTTCTCAGAAACAATCTTATATCCTAAATCTGTTAAATGTAAAGCATCTGCAAATAACCATTTATTATTTTCTCTATAATCTCTCAACGTTCTATTGAGATCTAAGTAAGAAATATTATTTTTTTTACAAATATCTGAGAAAAAAAAATCTATTTTATTATAATCATCCTGATTAAAGTTTTTTAAAACCTCGTATGTTTTAATTTTTTTACTCTCAATTTCATTAAATATATCTTTTTCCTCTTTTGAAAAAAGTTTTTTTGACCATTTGTAATATGGTTGTAATGCAAATAAAATATTGAAATTAAATTCTTTTGATAGCGATTTCCATACTTTTAAATTTTTTTCAAAATTTTTCTTCCAATTGAATGATTTATCCTCAAAAATTAGTGAATTGTTTTTAAAAAGATTGTTAGGAAGAAATTTACGCCAAAATGAAGTTTTTAAATCAATATTAATGTTATCAATTTTACTTTGATAAAAAAGCGGGGGTGTAATTATAGATTTCTTAATTACGTATCTGTCTATCAATATATCGTTAAATCCAGAAACTATAACAACAGTTTTTAAATTCTTAAATTTGTCTAATACTTGCAGAAATAAAATTAACTCTTGGAAACTGTTACAAGTTCTTAAAGAAAGGTTGTAAACCCTCTTTTTGAGTAAATTTGATAAATTCGATGGAATAGTTTTTTTATCAGATGAACAACCAATTCCAAAAGCCGTTGAGTTTCCGGTAATTATTATCTGTTCATTATTTTCATGAGTATGATTGTCATTAAGTATTGTATATCTCTCATTGCTATCAGTGTATCTAAAACCAAACTGATCTGTGCTTAAAATTTTATTATCTATATTTTGTTGTTGCTTTAAAACTAAATATGGAGACCAGATATTCTCAACCTCTTCATAGTATTTCATGTAAGGCAAATATTTATTTATTGCATTGAGTGACATTCACACCTCTAGTTTTTTAAACAAATTTTCAATATTATGAGAGATATTTTTTCCATTTAATAATGAATTAAAATCTAATTTTAAATAGTTATTTTTAATGAACTCAATTTTCTTTGATAAGTCATTCAAATCATTTACGTAAAAAATAGGACAAAAATTATCTCCTTCATTTACCTCACAATGTTTATATCTTTTCCATTTATCAAAAAGTATTACAGGCACTCTTGAGTTAATAGAATCCTCAATTACTGATGATGAGTGGCTTATGGTAATCATTGAATTATTTAAAATCTTATCAATTTTTTTGCATTCAAAAACAATGTTAGGAAACATTTTTTTTAAATTATTAATACAATCTTTATGCGAACCATGAATATTGGTTACTATTTTTATGTTTTTATTAATTGACAGTTCATTTAAATCTTTTAAATTTTCAAGAAATTCATAATACATTTCAACACCTAAAAGTTGTGTTCCATGTAAAGGTTTAAGAGTGGTAGCAAATAATATTGAATTATTTAATTTCCCTTTTGCGTTTGAAAAAATCAAGTTACCAGTTTCAAGAGAATTTTTTTTAATTTCGTAGTTAGTGTTTTTTAATGAATTTTTACAAATATTAGATTGAATGGCAAAAAATTTACTTGGACCTGAAAAGACTGCCTCGGATATTGTTTTTTTATAAATATTATCAAATTTATCAAAGGACTCTGCTATTGTTCCGTGACTAATGCATACTGTTTTAGTTCCAGTTGAGTTGAGTATTTCTGTTACAGCGCCATCAAAACCTCTAACAACGTTTGTAAAATAATAATCAAAATAATTATTTTCTAAAAATTTTTTAAACGCATTAGATTTGTTTATAATATCAGTCAGTTCATTCTCCAATTCAGAAATTCTGTAATTTATAACATCAGTGATATCATAATTTCTGTAACTAATATTTTTTTTTATAATATTTATTCTTTTTAGATCGTTTTTAATTTTTGAAACTTTAATAATTTTTAAACCCAGTAATTTATAAATTAATCTTTTTACAAAATTTAATTCAAATTTTTGATATTCAATCACGAATGTTTTTATTCCCAAAACTTTACATTTTAAGACTATTCTAAAAAAATTATAATAGACACTATTAATTAATAATTTCTTTTTATTTGTATTAATTTTTAATTTCTCTAAATTATATTCATATAAATTATTTTTTGATTTATTTAAGTTTCTCTCTAAAATAGTAATTTTCTTATTTAAATTTAGACTTTTTACAATTCTTGAAATAACAAATACGTTATTTGATTTGTGTTTTGATAGATTTACTGAATCCCAACCTGAGATAATTATTTCATCAATATTTTTTTTTTTAAATATAGACTCTAAAAAATCTATTATAAAAATAGTATAGTTCAAAACAAATCTTATATGGCCTTTGTATTCAATATCCATGCCATGAAAATCAAAATTTTGATCTGGTAATTTTTTTAATTCATTATCAACATACATTATAGCTTTTTGTTGAAAACCAGATGGTATAACTTCTTTAGGATTTATAAAACTTAAATTATTCAAGATTAAATATGTTTGCGACTCTAAATTAAATGGTACAAATATTAATTTTCCAGGAAATTGATTTTTAATAAATTTTGTTTCTTCCTCCGATTGAACTAAAGCAATTTTCATTTTTAACCTCTTGAACTATAGAATTTTTTTATTTGTAAACAAATTTTTTTAATCTCTTTTTCAGTCAAGTCTAAACTCGAAGGTAACCATAAAACTGTATTACTTATCAAATTACTGCTACTCATCTTGTGATTATTTTGAACATGTTTGAAAGACGATAGAGGTCGCCAAATTTTTCTACAATTGATATTATTTTTAAGTAAAAAATTAAATAAACCATCTCTTCTTTTGCATATTATTTCAGTCCAAATGCAAACTTCATTCTCATTTTTTTTATAAAATTTAATTTCTTTAATATTTTTCAAGTTTTCTCTGTAAAAATTATTATTTTTTTTTGCTTTTAAAATATTTTTTTTTAATGAATAAATTTGAGGTAATAATATAGATGCTAAAATATCGTTAAACTTAAAGTTGCCTCCAAATAAATCGTGTGTGTCGTCTCCTCCTAAATTTTTTTTTGTTCTCCCTTGATCTTTCATACTTCTGATAGTTCTGGCTAGAGTTTTACTTCTTGTTATTACTGCACCTCCTTGAGCAGAAGTAATAATTTTAGTTGGAGTAAAAGAGAGGCAACCTATGTCACCTAGAGTACCAAGTTTTTTTTTTTTTATCAAATTTAGATCCCAGGGCTTCTGCTGCATCCTCAATAATTTTTATTTTTTTTTGCTTTGCAAAAGAAAGTATGTCTTTAAAATTTCCTGGACGGCCACTTATATGTACAAAAATTATTGCTTTAGTTTTTTTATTTATTTTTTTTTTTAAATCATTTAAATCAATAGTAGACGTAAGTGTATTTACTTCGACAATTTTAGGCTTGGCCCCTGTGAGTTTAACAGCATTTAATGTTGCTACGTAAGTCATATTTGGAACAATTACCTCATCATTTACTTTAATATTTAATGATCTCAGAGCTAGGTAGATTGCAGATGTTCCACTCGAAGTCATAATTACATTTCTAACACCTAAAAATTTACTAAGCGCTTTCTCACATTTTAAAGTCATCTTTCCTTCGCTAATAAAATTTGTTTTTATTACCTCATTTAAATATTTTTTTTTATAATTATTTATTTTTGGTGTGTACCAATTTATTTTTTTCATTTTAAAAATCTTGTATTTTATTAATTAATTTTTGAGTTAAAATTGCTGAATGATAATTTGTAAGATTTTGATTTTTATTAATTATCAAACCCTCAAGCTCCTTAAAGTAACTTTCCTGAATTTCTTTTTTATTAAATTTTTTAATGATTTTTTTATTTTTTTTCACAATTATTACCTCAGAATTTACCAAGTCCGCTCTCAGGTTAAAATTATGACCGCTAATTAAAATTTTCCTTTTTTTTGAAAGGGAATAATAATTTAAATCTATAATAATATTTGACTTTTTATTTTTAGCAAAAACTTTACAATTATCTTCTGTTTCTATTTTGAGCTTTGAATTTTTTGATTTAAAAACTTTTAAGATTTTAACTTCACCCATCATCCACCTAACCAGGTCTATTTCATGGCTACAATCTAAAATAACTCCTCCTCCAAATTTTCTTTTTGCACTTGATGAGTTTTGATAATTAATATTTTTTCTCCAATGTGGTAAATAAGAGTGGTTGATAAAATAAATATCATATATATTATTTTTATTTTTTCTGATAAAAGATTTTACAAATTTTACAATCTTAAGAATTCGTAAATTATAACCAACGAATACTTTATTATTATTTTTAATTTTTTTAAATTTATCAAATAAAGGTTTTTCAATTAATATTCTCTTATTTTTGAATAAAGAATTAATTTTTTTTAATTGATCAAAATGTAATGCAGTTGGTGAACAAATAATAATAAATTGAGGGTTAATACTTTTAATATCTGAAATTTCGTTGATAGTATTAAATCCGATTTTTTTCTGTCTAGTCAAAATAAAAACTTCTAATTTTTTAAATTTTTTTTTGGCTATATTTGCAAATTTTCTTCCTGAAGAACCAAAACCGATAATAAGTAATTTTTTTTTCATCTAGTGACTGAATAATTGAAATCCCACTATCAATTACTCGAGTAAAAATTTAACAAATTTAAAATCAAAATTACTATCTATATCAACTGATCTATCCTGAGGCATAAAATATACCGATGTTTTCTTATTAAATAAATTATAAGATTTAAATAAAAAATCTCTTTTCCATAAATATATAGATGCATTCATATCATAAGTAACTGGTGCCTGTTGTCGATTATAAATTCTATTTTTCTTTTTTACTATTTTTACTTTTTTGTTTTTTATTTCAATTTGATTAAAATATGGATTTTTTTTTGACTCTGTTGCAGTAATAAGATTTAAAGATTTTTCCCGTTTAAATTTATTTAAAGAATTTTTTATATCTTCATGATTTCTTAACGGGGATGAAACATCTAAATCACATACATATTCAAAAATTTTTTTTTTTTTGTTTTCGCAAATTTTTACAGCATGCCTTATTGCATCAATTTTTTTTGAGTTACTTCCTGCTAAATTTTTAGGTCTTTTGATGTACATAATTTTTTTTAAATTTTTTCCTAAATCAATCTTTTTTTTGTCTACAGATACAGCAATTATCTCAAACAGATTTGATTTAACTGCTTGATCGATTGTACGTCTTATTAAAGTCTTTCCTTTAATCTTTAAAAAATTTTTGTTTTTTAACCCGTGAGAATTCGATCTTGCGCAAATTGTACAAATGATGCTCATTTTAAATTATATATTGGTTGGAATGAAAGTTTTTATTTTTTTTAAACCATTCAAGAGTCTTCTTTAAACCTTTTTTCAAGTTTATTTTTGGTTTCCAATTTGTAATTTTTTTTATTTTTTTATTATTGCACTGTAAATTTTCTACTTCGCTAAGTTTTGGTCTTTTTCTTACAGAATTTATTTTTACTAATTTTTTACTATCAGTTAATTTCATTATTTCTTTAGAAAGTAAGGAAATAGAAATTTTTTTGTTACTTCCTACATTCAGTACCTGACCAAAAACTTTTTTGTTTTTCATCACCTTAATAAAGGCATCTACAGTATCTTCAACGTATGTAAAGTCTCTTGTAGGATTTAAATTACCTAAATTAAATTTTTTAATATTATTTTGTAAAGCTTGTTGAATTATTGTTGGTATAACAGCCCTTTCTGATTGTCTGGGTCCATAAACATTAAATGGCCTAATAATTTTTACTGGTAAATCAAAACTTCTGTAATAACTCAAAGCCAACTGGTCTGCCGATGCTTTAGATGCAGCATAAGGTGATTGACTGTTAACTGGATGCATTTCATCCATTGGTAAATATTGGGCGCTTCCATATACTTCACTAGTTGAAGTGACAATTGTATTTTTAATCTTTAAATTTTTCGAAGCTTCTAAAATATTATAAGTGCCCTCCAAGTTTGTTTTAATATACGCTAACGGAGATCGGTAAGAATATGGTATTCCAATTAATGCTGCTAAATGAAATACGGTTTTACAGCCTTTCATAGCGTCGAAAACTGAGTCGTAATCTCTAATATCGCCTAATATAAATTTACAATTTTTTTTTTTATTTTTTTTAAGCTCGTTCAACCAATTAAAATCATTACTTATATTATATCTATCAAAAGCTACAACTTTATATCCTAAAGTTAAAAGCTTTTCGGTAAGGTGTGATCCTATAAAACCTGCTGCTCCTGTTATTAAAATTTTATCTTTTAACATTGTAAATTAAATTTAAATTTTAAAAATTTTATTTGATCCCCATTTTTGTTTAAATTCATCGTTAGCTTTTGAAATTGCATCAAGATTTGTAAGATCTTTTTTATAAGACTCCAGCACCGTATTTAAATACATTCCAATTCTTTTGCTTCCTAAGTTGTCTTTAAAAGGATCTATCAAATCAGGTTGGTCTTGCCAATTTCCAAAATCTTTATTATTTTTGTCATCTATATAGCTTTGAATTTTTTCAATCATCTGATTTGAATCTCTAAAAATTACTTTATCTTCACCCCACTTGTACCACTCTTTCTCTATTTTCTTTAGATTAACAAGATCAAGAAAAACACCTTTTTTTCCAGAAAGAACGCATTCCAGTAATCCCGATGGATAACAATGACAAGTAGCAACTACTAAATCTGAAATTGATGCATAAAGAAAAGGCATTTTCTGTATTGGATCTTCAACTAGATAACATAGACCTTGTTTTTGGTAATTTAAAATTTTCGAGTACATATCTTTTAGATTTTTGAGACTTCTTAGTTTTTTATTTTTTAGAATTATGCCAACACTACCCATTTTAGAAAATTTTTCAAAAAAAGACTCATAAAATTCATAAAGATCATCCGTTGAGACTGTCTGGAAGTTGTCGTTTTTGTTATTTCCGTGCTCAGAGTCTAAAAGTAGAATTATAAATTTTTTTTTATACTTATTGAAAAATTCTTTTATTTTACTCAATTCTTCCATATTATTTTTTGTGAAAGGATTGTAAGGAAATCCGCTTACAATTATGTATTTAAATTTATCTATTGTGTAATTTTTTTTTCTTATAATTGAGTTATTATTAGGAACAAAAAAAATATCACAAGAATTAATTGGTGGTGAGCCAATTGATCTTTTCTCTTCAACGTGAGAGCGAAGTTTATCTATTGTGCAGCCTCCTAATTTATTTAATGCTAAATACTTTACAATTCCATCTTGATTAAAATCTTTAGAGTCATTGTGAATTTTTACATTAAATTTTTTAAAAAATTGATACCAATATTTAAATTTATCAATTAATTCATATGAAATATCTTTTAAAAACTCATCACTATTATTTAAAATTTCTATATTCTTTATTTTTTCTTTTAGTTTAATTAAAAAACTTACATCCGTATCAAAATCATATTCCCATAAATTAATTGATTTAATTTGATGGTTTTTTATTTTATTTATCAATTCTGATTTCAGCCCATATCTTTTTTGCTGACCTCTATATTCAAAATAAATGAAAACATCTTTTGGGTTTATAATAGAGCTATCAAACCAAAATAAATCTGATCTTTTATCTATATTCACTCCCTCGTTATACCCAATAGCAATTTTTGGTGTTGGATTTAATAAAATTTTTTTTTTAAATGGAAAGTCTAATATTTTTTTTAAGAATTTTTTTGAAATTTTGCTTAATTTCAATAATTTTTGTTTTATAATTTCTTGATCAATTTTATTTTCATATTTTATATCTCTTTCGTTAAAAAAATCTTTTAGGTACTCCCTTGATCGGAAATGAGATAAATTTATTTTTATTTTAGATAAAGAATTTCTATTTTTGAAGTCCCACTCCTTTAAAATTTGATGGTGAGCAATTGGTAATGCCTCGCTAAAATAAAATTTTTTAAAATATATTTTTAAGTAATCACTTTGAAAGTTCTTTTTAAGTTCAGTATAAATTTCCGTTTTAAATGTTCTAGAAAAACAATATTCTGAAATTTCCTCGGCTAAATTAATTGCATCTACCGTTAAAGGGGATCCATCTACATTTTTTTTATTAAGGTAGTACATTTAACTCAGAAAAATTTTTGTTATTTTCTAAAATACTGAATAAATTTAGATTATTTTTTATTGTAACTGACTAGAAATTTGAGATGTTTTTTTTAAATTATTACTTTTCTCTTGAGCTCTTTTAATTTTTTCCTGATTTTTTTTCTGTATTCTTTTTTCTTTTTTCTTTAAATATTCCTCATAACAAGCCAAACCTATTTTTTTGTTTTTGCTATTATCAATATTTAAACTAAACCTATCTCCGTCTGAGCTAGTAGCTTCCCAATTTACCATTCCGTCCATTATCTCATTGCCTTGGTGAATGTTTTGTTTTTGTTTCTTTAAATTGCTATCAGATGAAGTATCAGTAAGAGAACCCTCTGAGTGTCTAAACCCTCTAAAATTTACATCTTTTTCATCATATAAATGAGCGATTTGATTTAATGTTGTATCTCTTTGTTTATCATAATAGTTTTTCATAAGTTCGGTATTCGCCCACTTTAAACATTCATAAAACTCATCATCTGTTAACTCAGTAAAGTTGGTACATATTAAATCTGAGTTTAAATGTTTTCTTTCATAAAAATCCTCAGCAGGATTGTCTTTATCAAGGCTTCCCATTTTTATTGCATCATAATATAATGGTGATCCCGGGTAAGGTGTAACTGGTCTAATTGTTCTTTTTTGTGCAAAGTCGTCGTACTTTATTAAAAAATCCACTGTTTTTTTAATTGTCTCTTTGTTGTCTCCTTTGTTGCCAAATATAAAATTTAATCCTGGGCTAATCCCAACTTTTAAAGTGTCTTTAATACCCTGTTCGATTATATCTGGCCTTAGTCCTTTCTTCATATTATTTAGAACTTTTTGGTCCATACTTTCAATTCCATAATTTATAAATACACAGCCTGCATCTTTCATAAGTTGTAAAAGTTCCTCGCTGCAATAATTAAGTCTTCCATTGCATGCCCATTTAACAGGAACACCTCTTTTAAGAAATTCTCTACACACATTTTCGGTATGTTCTACAGATGACATGAGTAAATCATCTTGAAACGCAACATATGTTATTCCCCATTTTTTATTAAGCAATTCAACTTCATCCAGTAAATTCTCTGGAGATCTAACTCTATATCCAGGATCCATCCTGTAACAAAATGTACATTTAAAAGAGCAACCTCTCGCTGACATCAAAGGAAAGACAAAATCAGTTGGGTTTGAATTCGGCATTCTTTGCATTCTGTAATACTCCATAGGAAAAAGTTCATAAGGTATTTGCGGTAAAGAGTCCAAATCATGGACTAGAGGAGCTCTCAGAGTTTTTTTACATTTACCATCAGCGTCAAGCCATGCAGTTCCTGGCACCTCTTCAAGCCAGTTACCAGGTTTATAACTACCAGTTTTTTTCTTTTGATTTCCTAATTCTTCCATTAATTTACAAATCGTTATTTCTCCTTCACCCATGCAAACAACATCGGCTCCTGTTTTTTTTAAGAAAAATTCTGGTTCAGGAGTGGGCCCGTAACCACCCATAATAAAAAAAGGTCTTTGATTTGATTGATTTATTGCATTTGATAAAGCTAATATTTTTTTATACTGATAGTATCCAGCAATAACACTTAAAACTACCACGTCAAATTTATTTTCATCTAAGTAAGTTCTTAAATAATCGTCAGGCCAATGATGCTTATCCTGGCTCCACACTGTAATGTCATGACCATCTCTCTTTAAAACAGCTGCTAGAGCTCCAAAACCCATTGGGAATATATGATCGTAAGACCCGTTATCGTAAGCTGCAAAAAGAATTTTTTGTTTCATTTATTTGATTAGTTTAAAGCTTAAGATATTTATTATAGTTAGTCAGTTGTCCTATGTCAACCCAGTCCTTATCTGTGATTGGACAAATACCTACTTTGAATTTCTTTTTTTTAGCGAGCTCTATAAGTTGGGTCATATGAAAAAAGCTATTCTTTGGTATTAAATTTAAAATTTTAGGATTGAATATATATAAACCAGTGTTAACAAAAAATTTAGATTTTGGTTTTTCTTCTATTTTGATGAGTGTGCCAGATTTATTAACATGACAAATTCCATAAGGTATTTCATAATTTTTAGTAGACGCAACTATAGTTAGATCATTTTTTTTATCTCTATGAAAACTATAAATCTCAGAGAGATCTGCATCTATGATTACATCACAATTACACAAAAAAATGTCCTTTTTTTTAAATCTTTTAATATATGCGCTAAGCCCCCCAATTGTTCCCATTGGTTTTTTTTCTTCTAAAAATTTAATTTTGTAATTAGGTTTTAACTCTTTAAAATAGGATTTTAAAAGTAAACTTTTGTAATTTACTGAAATATTAAAATTATTTCCACCAAAGCTTTTGAATTTTCCTATGATATGTTCTATCACCGGTTTTTCATCAATTGGCAACAAAGGTTTTGGTAAAACTTTAGTAAACGGAGTTAGTCTTGCTCCTTGCCCGCCTGCCATTATAATAATATTGATATTTTTAAGAGAGAGATTATTTTTTATTCCAAAAATTTTATTCCAAGTCAGATAATTAATTACAAAATTTTTTTCATTTAAGACTGGTATAATGGTTAATAAATTTTTTCTCATTATATTTCTCACATGACTAGTTGAGAATTTTTTTTCATAAACCACTATTGGTTTTTTTTGGTAAATAGTCTTTATTGTTTCTTTTCCACTTAACCCTTTCAAAATTCCTCTCCTAAGATCTCCATCGTTTAGTGTTCCAAGAAAGTATCTATCTTTTCTAGTTACTATTAAACACCTAGTATTAACAGATGCTAAAGATCTCATAGCTTGAATTATTTTTGTTGTAGGTGATATAAAAATATTTTTCATGAATTAAAATTTTCAACGAAAGGTTTTTTAATTAAATTTTGTGTATTTATATTTTCTAAAACTTTTAAAATTTTCTTAGAACTGTTTTTTTTAAAGTGTTCGTTGTAATAGAAATTTTTTTTGGTTTCAAATCTTTTATTAAGATATTTATCTAAAAATCTTTTAATATTTTTAGCACTAGTATTACAATTAATTATAGATTTAGATTTAACTCTTCCTTTCTGTCTATCACCAATATTTATAGTGATTGTTTTTAAACTTGGTGCTTCGATAATTCCACTAGAGGAATTTCCAATTATTATATTTGATAATTTTAGACATGATAAAAAATTTGTTCTACCGAATGATTTTATGTAAAAACAATTATTTTTATTTTTAGAAAACTTTTTAATTTCATTATCTATTTGTTTATATCCATGATCTGCGTTAGGTGAAGTAAAAACAATATTTGTATCTTTTAAGTGTTTAAGAGAAAATAAAATACTTTTAATATGTTTTTTTTCTGTATTAGGCTCTAGTGTAACTGGATGAAAACAAACTAATATAGTTTTTTTATCAAAATTTATATTATATTTTTTTTTGAAATATTTTTTACTCCTAAACTTTATATTATTAAAATCCTCAATACCCATTGCCCCCACATTGAAAACAAATTTTGGATTTTCTCCCATTTGGATAATTCTTTTCTGATATTTTTTTGTTGCTGTAAAATGAATATGTGACATTTTAGTTATACTATTTCGAATAACATTGTCTATTGCGCCTGTGGTCTCTTCACCTCCATAAATATGTGCAATAGGGATTCTATTGAATGTCGCTGCTATAACTGAAGAAAAAATTTCAAACTTATCACCTAATACTAATATTAAATCTGGTTTAATTTTTTTAAAAAGTTTTGAAAATTTAAACACTCCAATTGAAAAAGACTTGGATATTCCTAATTCGCTGTCGTCATTTTCTAAAATTTTAATTCTTGAATTAATTTTTAATCTATCGCTTAAAATTTCATCTAGAGTATTTCCATGTTTTAAACTTAAATGAGTACCAGTAACAGATAAATGAAAGTTAATTTTTTTTGAGATGTTAATTTTTTTTAAAAGATTTTTGAGTAATCCGTAGTCAGCTCTACCACTTGTAACAACGCAAAGTTTTTTTTTATATTTTTTCATTTAAATTTTCTTCCAACAATATTGTTTTTTATCTGGAATAGTCCAATTTTTTCCATACCTTTTAGCTAAGTAATTTTCTGGTTTTGTGGGAGATGAAAATGATTTTCCATAAAGCTTTACAGTATCAAATTTATTAAGACTAGATTTATCAAACTTTATTAATTTATATTTTTTTTTTTTTGAGTCACCAACCCAAATTAGTTTTCTTCCAAATCTATGTCTTTTTATGATTGCAATATCAATTAAAATTGAATTAAACGTAATTTGAATTTTTTTTGATTTGTCTTTAAAATAAATATATCTTATTTTCTCACCACCTTTTTTTATAATTTCCTTAATACAATTTTTTAATTTTCTCTCATCAAAATTCTTTATTCCTATATCTACATCTGTGGGTCTTCCTGCAAAAGACTCTTGCCTTACTGCACCTAACAAAGTACCGCCAAGAAGAAAACAATTAATCTTATTTTTTTTTAATATTTTATTAAAATTTAAAAACTTTATAAAAGTATTCAAATGTCTAGTGGGTAGACCAAGATATTTAGGGTATTTTAATCTTAAATAAATATTTATGAATAAAAATTTAGTTATATTTTTAGTCTTTTGTACTAAATTTTTAACAAATTCTTTATTTTTTTTATATTTTTTTTGTGAAAATAAAAATAATAGTTTTAAAAAAATATCTTGGGCATGATACACAATTAAGCTTTTATCAAAGTTTTTAACAAGTTTTTCTTTGCTGTGAATTTTAATTGAATTTTTAAGAGGTTTTTCTTTCATATGAGTTGGAAATTTGTACAAATTTCAAATTTACTTTAATGTTTCTTTATTTCGAAATATTAAATCATCAATTTTTCCAAAGTCTTTAATTTCTCCATCTTTAATATAAAAAACCTCATCACAAAACTTAAGCGAGGAAAGTCGATGGGAGACTATTATTGTAAATTTGCTATCTTTAAATTTGAAAAAATCACTTAGTATTTTGTTTTCTGTCTTCTGATCTAGAGAGCTAGTAGCCTCATCTAAAACAAAGATACTTGGATCAGTATAAATTGCCCTGGCAATTCCTATTCTTTGAATTTGTCCACCCGATAATTTTATTCCCTGTGCACCAACTTGCGTATCTAGCTTTTTAGGAAGACTTGAGATAAATTCGTCTAAACCTGCTAACTTAACTGAATATGAAATTTTTTTAAAATTAATCATATCCTCGTCTTCACCAATTGCTATATTTTTTTTAATCGACTCATCTGACAAATAAACTTTTTGGGGTACATAACTTAAATTCTTAAACCAAAGTCTTAAGTTTTCATTGATATTAGTATCATTAAACAGAACTTTTCCAGAAGTAGGCTCGAGCAACCCTAAAATTATTTTTATTAATGTTGATTTTCCACAACCTGTTTTCCCAATAATTCCAATTGATGAGTTTTTTTTAATTTTTATGTTTATATTTTTTAAAACAAATTTATCTGTATCTTTATATTTAAATGATAAATTTTGAATTTGAATATTATCTATATTGAAGTGTTTATCTTTTAAATTTTCATTATATTTAATTTGAGAGAAATTATATCTAGTTTTGTTCATTTCTCTTACAATTGATTTGAATGATATTTTAGATTTTTTGATAACCGCAAAACTTTGTATAATATTATTAAATGAAGGTATTAATCTTATTGCGCACATACCAAACAAAGCTAATAATGGTAAAAGATTTGCAATTTCTCGATTATCTAAAATATAAAAAATTATAATTGAAACAATTGTAAAAACTGCAAGCAATTCGAATATCAACCTCGGTGCTTTAGTAAAAAGTTGATGAAAAAAATCGTTATATTTCAATTGTATTATATTCATTTTAAACTTATCAAAAAAAAATTTCTCTTTAAGTAAAATCTTTATCTCCTGTATATTTCCAAATATTTGGTCTACAATTTTTATTTGTTTTCCTCTTTCTTCAAAATTTGCTTTGGCTAAACTGGATAGTTTTTTTTTAAAAGATAAAAATGTAATTGATGAAAAGAAAATTATTCCAAATAATACGGATAAGCTCACTACTGTATTTACTAAAAGTAATAAAACAAAAATAAATAAAACTATTAAAAATTCTCTTAATACATTAAGTATTGACTCTATATAACTATTTGCTAAATCAAGATCGCTACTCAAACTCCTTAACATATAAGCGGGGTTGTTAGACAAAAAAAAACTATAAGGCTGTGAAAAATAAAAATTAAGTAATTTATCTGAATTTCTAATTCTAAGATCCTTAAAAAATTTTTTTTGATAATAATGGATTCCAAAAAGATATAAATTTTTCAAAATAAATACTATCATTAAGATAATAGAAAAAATTATTAAAAAATTATTTTGGTTAAAATCAAGTTTATTGATTAATTCATGAGTAAAATCTGGGGCTTTTTCAATAACATCAGATGGATCTAGTGCCAACTTAAGGAAAATTGGTATTGTTCCAATACTTAGAATTTCCAATAAATTTCCAAGTATTATTAAAATCGTGATTAGAAAAAGTGAGAATAAATCTTTTTGACTTAAATATAGCAATAAATTTTTTATCATTTTCTTAAATTAATTAATAAATAAATTCTTATTTTCCTTCAAAAATTTCTGTCCAATTCTACCTTTGGCTATTCCAAATAAATCACTAGTCTCAAAATGAGACCAAAAACACTTTTGTAAATAATTATCTTCTTCGCTATAATTTAATTTTCCACCTAAATTTTCTTCCATTTCATTGACAACATCATTTATTTCCTCAGGAGTATTCTCAATTAATTCAATGCCGAGCTTTGAGTACTCTTGATATGTGTTAAACCTACCAGCTTTTGATTTTATAATTTCATTTATTCGCATAAACCTTTTCTCGCTTTTGAGCCAATATTTTTTAAATATGAATAACCAATCTTTTAGATGAGGCAACAATCGCTCAATTTGTGAAAAATTTACATGCACTGTAGGTTTTCTAAAAAGATAGCCAGGTACATGCATATAACCAGTGTCACAGCCAACTATGTATTTGCAATTTTTTGCTAAATAAATATCTAAAAGATCGCTTCTGAAACCTTGTCTATCATAATCTATAATTTTTTTATAACTTGAAACAATTGGTTCATCTGTAAATTGTCCTACCCTAATAACCGAATATCCTCTTTTTATTAAATTTTCTGCCATTAAAAGATAATTTTTAATACTACAATTACGAAAGTCGTTATGACTTGTATCTATTTCAGGAAAAGTTTGTTTTGTATAATTTTTACCTCTATTAATAATTAGAACATATTTATCTTCGTCTTTAATGCCAATCTTTGAAAGTTCCTTTATAGACTGTGTCACTTCACTTTCTAAAAAAGAAATATGTGGTGAGGTTTTTTCCAAAAGACCGCGCATATCCCTGCCATCTTTTTCTGCTCCAATTATATGAGCTTTGCCAAAAGTAAATGAAGACAAAACGTTGTAAAAGTATCGTGAAAAAGGATAAATTCTCAAAATTCTCCCCCACATTTTTAATAATTGTTTATTACAAATAAATTTTTGACCTTGATGGTAAATATTTAAAGTTTTATTTCTATCAGGTTGAATGCCATTTTCTTGTTCACACAACCCCATTTCAGTAATCATAACAAGTGGACCAATCTTAGATGAATTTAATTTACCAAATCTAATGAATAAAAGCGGCTTTATAATTTTAATTACTAAACATAAAAAAAAAACTAATGGGTAAATTATAATGAATTTTATACTTAAAAGTTTTTTTAATATTTTTAGTAATACGTAATTAATTCCTTTTTCATTTTTTTTTTTTAAAATTAAATTTTTGTATATTTTAAAAAATTTTTTTTCAATCATTTTTTATGGATTATATTTCTTTTTTAATCTTTTTTTTAACCATTTAACTGAATAAAAATTAGGTTTGTCTTTTAGTTTTTTATTTTCAAATTGCTTTTTGATTTCAAAAATAGCGTCTTCATATTTTTTTTTTGGTTTAAATCCAAGTTTAAGTAATTTTGAAGAGTCAAGTCTGTAGCTTCTTGGGTCGTTTCTATCTTTAAATATTTTTATTGTTGAATTAGTTAACGATGAAACTTTTTTTGCAATATTTAAAATTGAAATATTTTCAAAACCAGCATTATAAATACCTGAATATTTTTTTTTCAATTTTATCAAGAACAAGTATAAATCTGTGATATCATCTATGTGAATATTTGGTCTAATTTGGTCTCCTCCGTAAACTGAGATTTCCTTATTTTTTAAGGCATCTATTGTTAAAGCATTGACAGATATATCAAATCTCATTCTGGGTGAATAACCACAAACAGTTGCAGGTCTTACAATAAATACTTCAATTTTTTTATTATATGATAATAGGACTCTCTCGGTTATCATTTTTACTTTATTATAAAGAGATATAGGATTTAAACTCAAATTTTCATGTACTTTTAAATTTGGTTTGACCCCATAAACTGATCCAGAAGATGCGTAAATTATTCTTTTCACTTTGTTTTTAACTGCATGATTTAGTAAATTAAATGTACCCAAAGCTGACGTTTCCCAACTGGTATTTTTATTAAGTTCTGCCATTGGATCATTTGCAATCGAAGCAAGATGAATTATTGTGTTAACACCTTTTAAAGATATTTTCTCAATCTCATTTACATTTAATTTAATATTCTTCAAATTTTTATGTTTTGGCAAATAATTGCCAAACCACTGAGTATCTACTGATATAACTTGATGTTTTTTTTTTAATAATTTAGGTATTAAAACTGAACCTTTGTAACCACAACCGCCTGTAACTAATATTTTCATGTAAATTCTATATTATTTTTCTCTAAAGTTTGTATCTGTATAAACTACATTCTCATTTGAAAATTCTTTAAATTTTAAATTACTAAAATTTATAACCTCTCTTAATGCTTTTTTAATAGAAAATATTGGTTTCCAATTTAATTGCCTTCTAGTCTTCTTGCTATCAAGTTTATAAATAATATCCTGGCCTTTTCTTGGCTTGGTAATTTTAATTAATTTTTTATAATTATAATTTTTTAATTTGCAAATTAATTTAGCTATTTCACTTATTTTATAATATTTATTTCCTGCAAAGTGATATGTGGTGTTTCTTTTCCCTTTTTTTATTACTTTATAAATACCATTGCTAAAATCATAAGAAAAAATAAAATTTCTTTTTGTTTTACCTCCACCTTCAAGAGGAAATTTTAATTTCTTGTCTATACAAGTTATAATTTTGGGTATTAATCTATAGACAGGTTGACCTGGACCAAAAAAATTTGAAAATCTAGTTATAATAAAAGAAAAGTTTGAATTTTTTGCATAATTTTTTAATAAAAACTCTGCAGATAGTTTTGAAGTAGCATATGGTGTACTGGGATCAAAATTATTATCTTTTTCTCTGAGCAATTGAGTTGTATTACCAAATATTTCAGGTGTTGAAATTAATATATATTTCTTTAAAAAATTAAATTTGTTCAATCTCTTAAAAATTTGCAATTTATACTTTACGTTAATATCGAAATAAATCTCTGGATATTCCCAACTTTGATTCACTACCGAAATGGCTGCGAAATCTACAATATAATCCGGTTTTAATCTTAAAATTAATTGAATCAATTTATTTGGATTACTGTTAAAATCTACTTTGAAATTTTTAAAGTATTTCAAATTAATATTTTCTAAATAAGGTAAATAAGTTTTATTTTTTTTTCTTCTGAATGTTCCAAAAACTTGGTAATTTTTTTTAAGTAAAAAATTAATTAAGGTTGCACCTCCAAAACTTGAAGAGCCTAGAACTAAAACTTTTTTCATTTTGATTTTCAAAATTTAATTAATGGTCTAATTACTTTTCCTGATTTAAAGTCATCTATAGCTTTATTTATACTATTAAGAGAATAGTTTTTTTTCCCAAAAAAATATTTTGA
>MDTB01001355.1_pt1 | contig 18810 bp, 18 predicted proteins | sample 811161 | NCBI WGS metagenome assembly MDTB01 (sample SAMN05326650, study PRJNA326480) | marine metagenome | isolation source: seawater | place: Mediterranean Sea | collected 2009
TTTCCTTCACCAAACATTTCACCTTGACCACAAAGGATCAAATCTTCTTTTGTATAGCTATTTTTAGGTTCCATAACACTTTATCTTTGCTTAGAAATTGCCCCGTACTTTAGCGTACACTTGTACGCTAAACAACTCGGAGCAGTTAAAAAATGGTTTAATTATAAGCAATCAGTTAATGCAACTGATTTTAGTATGATTAAACCGCGCAATTACTAACAGAAATCATTATAATTAGGGCTGACTTTTAATCAGTTTAAAGGAAATTTATGACCCTTTTTGTTAACTCACTCACTGTGATTGATTTTTCTTACTTATGCAATAAACGCGGTGCAGTTGGCGAAAGTTGGATTGTTGATTTGACTTTACATGGCAAACTAAACGAAGAGTCTATGGTGTTAGACTTTGGCTTAGTTAAAAAGCAAATTAAAGGCATTATTGATGAGTGTATTGATCACCGTTTAGCTGTTCCTAACAACATAAACGGCAGCATTAACGAATTTGCTGATCACAAAACATTAGATTGTACATTTGCTGATAATAAGCACTTAGCAATGAGCGCGCCACATCAAGCATATTGTTTAATAGATACTGATGAAATTACCGTTGAATCAGTGACCGAGTATTTAATTGCCACCATACTGCCACAGCTTCCTGATAATATTGAAAAAATAGAATTGGTGTTAAAGCCTGAGCACAATCAGAGTTTTTATTACCACTATAGTCATGGCCTTAAAAAGCATGATGGTAATTGCCAGCGTATTATTCATGGTCATCGCTCACAAATTGGTATAAGCCTAGGCGGTATTTCTATGCCTCGTTTGCAAAAACAGTGGGCTGATAAGTGGCGTGATATTTACTTAGCAACTAGTGAAGATCAAATTACCGCTTCTGAATTAAAACATATCACAGCTAAAAATGATGATGTTTGTTTTGCGTATACTGCAGCGCAAGGTTATTTTGAAATGGCCATTAGTGAATCACGCTGTGACATTTTACCGATTGATACCACGGTAGAATGTATTGCTGACTACATTGCCAGCCAAGTGAAATTAGAGCACCCAGAAAAAGACGTTAAAATTACCGCCTACGAAGGCGTTGGTAAGGGGTCGATTAGTTATGCTTAAAACCTTATTAGTTTCGGCGTTAATCGTATCAACTAGCTTTAGTGCTATGGCGCTTGAGCTAAAAGGGCACTTAACTCAAGGGGGACTAGTAACAGGGCAATTAGAAAACGCTAAGTCGGTGAGCCTTAATGGTAAGTTGTTAAAGCTTGCAGACAGTGGTCTATTTGTATTTGGTTTTGGCCGAGACGCAAAACCTGTGCATACATTAAGCTGGATAGATAACAGCGGTAAAAGCCACAGCCAAGATTTAGTTATAACTCTTCGCGATTACAATATAGATAAAATTACTGGTGTTGCTAAAAAATACGTATCGCCACCAAAAGCGGTGAGTGAACGCATTAGCCGTGAAGCCGTTGCCGTAAGAAAGGCTCGCGCTGTTAACTCTGATTTAGAATACTTTTTACAACCAGTACTTAGGCCTGCAAAAGGGCGTATTTCAGGTGTGTATGGTAGCCAACGTTACTTTAATGGCGAACCTCGCAGGCCTCATTTTGGTTTAGATATAGCAAACAAAACAGGTTCACCTGTGTATGCGCCGATAAGCGGAACCGTAGTATTTGCAGAACCCGATTTATATTACTCAGGTGGTACTTTGATTTTAGATCATGGTCATGGGGTTACCTCTACTTATATTCATTTAAGCAAGCTTGATGTCAAAGTAGGGCAGAAGATTGAACAAGGTACAAAGGTAGCTGAAATAGGTGCTACGGGTCGTGTAACTGGGCCGCATTTAGATTGGCGATTTAATTGGCAAGGTGAACGCCTTGACCCTGCATTATTAATGCAAGACACATTAGCTAACAAAAAGTAGAGATTATGACTCAAGTAGAGCGCGAAGCCATTATTGCGCAACGTATAAAAGATTCGACCACTTCGGTAACTAAAGCTGTATTTCCTGGGCGGACTAACCATCATAATACGCTATTTGGTGGTGACGCATTAGCATGGATGGATGAGGTTGCTTTTATAGCTGCCACCCGTTTTTGTCGTAAACCATTGGTAACTATTTCATCAGATAGAGTCGATTTTAAAGAGGCTATTCCGGCAGGTTCATTTGCCGAATTAATCTCAAAAGTGTCGCATGTTGGTAATACCAGCTTAAAGGTAGATGTTGAAATATTTTTAGAAACCATGCACAAAGATAATAAGCATTCTGCCATTACGGGTAGTTTTACCTTTGTTGCCGTGGATGATAACCACAGGCCAACCCCTGTCGTGTGTGACAAAATGCTACATGGTTTTGAGTTATAACACCTAACAGTAAAAATAATATAAGCACCATAACTGGTGTTTATATTATCAACTAACAAGAACACATCATACTTTTTAGACCGACTAGCTAGCAAATGAGTAAAAATAAAGAGTATAGGTTTATCAAAAGGGAAGGTGTATTTAAGTAATAAAAAGGCGTGCATTGCACGCCTTTACATAATTATAAAACCATAGCGGCTATCCAGCCAAACACCAATAGCGGAATATTAAAGTGGATAAAAGTTGGCACAACCGAATCCCAAATATGGTCATGTTGTCCGTCAGCATTAAGTCCTGATGTTGGCCCTAATGTAGAATCAGACGCAGGGGAGCCGGCATCACCTAATGCGCCAGCAGTACCAACAAGTGCAGCGGTTGCCATTACAGAAAAGTTTAGCTCTAAACATAAAGGAACAAATAAGGTGGCAATAATAGGTACCGTTGAGAATGAGCTACCTATACCCATAGTTATAAATAAGCCCACTAATAAAATTACAGCGGCTGCTATGGGTTTATTACCGTCAAAGATGGCGGCGCTGCTATGCACTAGGCTGGCAACATGTCCTGTTTCTTTCATTACCGCTGCAAAACCTTGCGCTGAAATCATAATAAAGCCAATCATTGCCATCATGGCAACACCTTTACTAAATACGTCGCCGTTTTCTTCCCACTTAACCACACCAAATACACTAAATATAACCACACCAACTAGGCCACCTAATATCATTGAGCCACTGGCATTTTGAGCAATGAGTGATGCAAGCACTGCAAATAAACCAACCAGCATTACCTTTTTAGGGTTTTCAACATCGGCTTGTTGGCTTTGCACAGTTAATGCTGTGCTTGTGTATTCACGTCGTTTTCGATAAGTAATGAACAGGGCAATCAACAAGCCAACAAACATACCAATAGCAGGAATGATCATCGCCAACGGAACACTGGTATTAATAATTTCAAGGCCATTATCAACCAGATTTTTATGTAAAATTGAATATAAATAAATACCACCAAAGCCATACGGAAGCACCATATACGAGGTGGCTAAACCAAAGGTTAAAATACAAGCAATGGCACGCCTATCTAATCTCAGTTTATTAAACACCACAAGAAGCGGCGGAATTAAAATGGGGATAAAGGCAATATGTACCGGTACCAAATTTTGTGATGAAATAGCACAAATCAAAATAATAAAGAGGATAAAGTAGCTTAATACGGTTTCACTAGAACCCGTTTGTGCATTTACTTTGGCGAGTAACTTAGCAGCTAAAATTCGGGTCAAGCCTGACTTTGAAATCGCAACGGCAAAGGCACCTAACATCGCATAGCTTAGAGCAATTTCGGCGCCTGATGATAAACCAGAATTAAACGCATCAATACTTTCTTTTAACCCCATGCCTGCGGTTAATCCGGCAACAAGTGCACTGATTGTCATTGCAACAATCACATTTACGCGGACCAAAGTGAGTCCCAGCATTAAAATAACGCCTATAATAACTGCGTTCATAGATTTCTCTGTTTTATAGATTTAATTAATTTTATCAGATCTTTAGCCTGATTTTTACGTTCTTTGGTAAATGGTTGCCTTGCATAGCGTACTTGCTCAAATAAGTGACAAAAGGCGGTTATTTGTTGCTCTGCATAGGGGGCATGTTGACTAATGTGCAGTAAAGTTTGAACTGGCGGAGCATTTTCAGGGTAGTTTATAGCCTGCTTATTAGCCCATTTTAGTAGTTGATAGTACTCGTTTACAAGGGGAGGTTGTTTGGTGGTAACTTTGGGGCGGTTTATATAAATAAAATAAGCACTAAAACTTAAAATTAAAACAATAATAACCCCTAGCGGTACTAACCAAATATAAGTGTTACCAAATAGGGCCGCTAATAAATCTTGTTGTTTGTTTTTATCAAACCCCAGCACCCAACTAGACCATTGGTAATCTAGATTTTCTAATTCAAGGCGAAGCCAGTTTATGGCAGCATAATTACTTAAGCTAACTAAACCAAAATTAATATTATTTTTAAATTCGTCATTTAATGCTGCACTTTGCGATAAAGAACCATTTAGTCGTTCGGGGGCTACAACCGCTGTTGCATCAAATATTTTCCAGCCTGCATTAGTATAAACCTCAACCCAAGCATGCGCATCGTATTGACGAACAGTAATATAGTCATTGCTTTGATTGTACTCGCCGCCTAAATATCCGCTGACTACCCGCGCTGGTATGCCTGCACTTCTAAAAATAAAGGCCGCTGCACTGGCATAATGACCACAAAAACCGCGCTTATTGTTAAACATAAATTGATCAAGAGTATCATCGCCGCGCATAGGTGTTGGTGTAAGAGTATAACTGAAGTTATTTTGCGAAAAATAATCTAGCAGTTTATTAAAAAGCTCATCGGCGTTAGCACTACTGTTTTTTAATTGTTGCGCCAGCTGATAACTTTTCTGGTTATTACTCACTGAAAGCGATTTATAAAAACGCTGCTCTACGTTATTAAGTTTTTTGCTAGATAATGGTTTAGTACTAACGGAATATTGCAACACTTTGGATTTATATTGTTTTTTACGCAGCAAACCCACTGAATTGGAAACTACATTTTCATCGTCACTGTTGGCATAGCCAATCCCATATAACCAATCAGCCATTGCTGGCTCAGCAATTATTGAGTATTGAGTGGTGTTTCCATTGCTGCTATTTTGGCTTGGTAACATCATTGCTTGCTTTAAAAATGAAGATGTTTTCCAAGCTTTACCGTCAAATTCATCATGTACAATAGCGCGCCAGTAATAAGGGGTAGAGGCTGAGTTATTATTAAACTTAGCTCTAAACACCAATTCATCAGAGTTTGATAATTTAGCTATATCAAATGGGTCTACTTGTTCAGATAGGCCTGTTTGCGCCATTTTTGGCCCAGGTAATTGCCAAAATGCAGGGAGTTTTGGTAAAAATAATAAGAGCACAACAGCCAAAGGAAAAGCCAGCAGCATTATTTTTGCGCTTTGTTTCGATGACAGTTTTAGACTATGACTCGATTCGAGCAAACCCAGTACCGCAAAGTTTAAAACATACAGTGTGCTAATAATTAAAGTAGTAAAAATAGTTTGGCTAAACAAATACACTGCTGAAAGTGAAAAGAATGTGAGGGTGATGATTAATTGATAATGCTGCTTTGTTTTTGCCTGTAGTAATTTAAAAACGCATGACAGCAAAAGCATAGCAACAAACAACACCACGGTATCTTTAAAGCCAATACTGCTAAGCATAATAATTAATGCTATTGCAGCGAGTCCGTTTGCGAGCCACGTGTTGGGCTTTTGTTTGTATTTAAGGGTTAAATAAATATTCCAGCCACATAACATGCTAAGCATAATAATAAAGGGCAGGGGCAAGTGCTCTATAAAAAAGCTCACTAACCCTAAGTAAATAAAAGATAGAGAAAAATTTATAACGCGTTGATTTTTGATCTTATTCATAATCAGTGCCTACACTACTTAAGGCTTGTAGACAGCGTTGCTGATGAAACTTACCGGAGCCATTTTCTATGACCTTATTGGGCAAATTCAACGAGTAATTAATGTCGCTTTCAAACGCTTGGCATACTAGGTAACACAATTGCCCTAAGCGTTGCTCGGTATCGCCAGTCATTAAGTTAAAGTCAAATTGTGTATCGGCAGATTTAAAATCACTAAATTGTTTTACTAATAATTGCTGAGTTTTTGCGAAGTGTTTCCACGAAACTCGCTGCAACCCCATTTCTGGCAAATGGGTAATTAAACTTTCAAATTCGTCATCACCTTGGTGTTTTTCAGCTCCTTCATCATCATTAGCAGTCATTTGGCTTAATTGTTGATTAAGCGTTTTAATAATTGATGGGTAAACATAAACCGCATGACTAGGTTGAATATAACTCCATACACTAACCAAACCAAATGGATAATTGCTGGCAATTTTTATTGGTTTTAGTGAATAGCGTCCGCGCTTTAAATAAGGTAATGATAACTGGCATTGTATAGCGTCGGTTTTAACACTCTCTATATAGCAGGTGTGTTCAAAATTATTTGGATAACTTAAAGTAATTGACTGACATATGTCGTTTGCTTTTATTTGCCACACTAATTGGGGTGGCTGAGGTGCATAACTCTCAATGGCATATTTAAAGCTAACAGTTAATCCTTTTGCGTTGCTGTAACCTAACAACAAGGCAAAAATAATAATCACAAACATTAAGTACGCCATAAACAGAATTAAATTATTTTGATAATTAATTCCCATTACAAAGTTTAATAGCGCAACTATCGTAAAATATACACCCAGTGTGGAAGGCAAAACATAAGTAGTATTATGCGTTAAAGTGATGCTATTTTTTTTGTGCTTATTTTTTAATAAGGCCGTTAAAATTGCACTTTTTATAGCATGGATAAAAGTAGGGCGTTTTATTTTAAAAATACCCATTGTTTTAAACGGGCACTAAAACATGTTTTAAAATGTCTGCAATTTGGTTGTTGCCCGCTTCACTGTGCAAATCTAATCTATGCTGGCACACACTAGAGAATACCGCTTGTACATCTTCGGGAAGTACAAAATCTCGACCTTCAATATAGGCCCATGCTTTTGCTGATTTTGCCAATGCCATACTTGCTCTTGGTGAAAGAGAAGCTGATAACGATTGAGCCTCACGAGTGTAAGTCACTAATTCAATTATATAATCAACAACCGGAGCGCTTAGCGTAATATTAGCTATAGATTCTTGTATTTGTTTAAGTTGTTGTTGGTTAATTCGCTGTGGTAATTGGGAGTAATCGCGCTTTTGATTGTTTAATAGTAATCTTTTTTCAGCGTTTTTAGGTGGAAAACCTAAGCTTATGCGCATTAAAAAACGGTCTAATTGCGATTCTGGCAGCGGATAAGTTCCTGCTTGATATAAAGGGTTTTGAGTAGCAATAACAAAAAACGGAGTAGGGAGCGGGTACTTTTCTCCATCTACGGTCACTTGTTGTTCTTCCATGGCTTCTAATAAAGCACTTTGGGTTTTAGGACCCGCACGATTTATTTCATCAGCAAGTACAACTTGACTAAAAATCGGGCCTTTATGAAATGAAAAACTGTGTTCTTTATTATTAAAAATATTGGTACCAATAATATCAGCGGGTAATAAATCGCTAGTAAATTGAATACGTTGATACGATAAACCCAAAACAGCAGCTAATGCATGCGATAAAGTGGTTTTACCCATACCTGGTAAGTCTTCAATTAGTAAATGACCTTCACTAAACAAACAGGTTAATGCTAATTTTATTTGTTGTTGCTTGCCAAATATAACGGTAGATAGGTCATCAATAATAGTGGTAACTAGGTGCTGCATAATGTCCTTTAATCTATCAGTTCTAAACGTTTCATTACGGCATCAACTTTTTGCGCGTTGAAAGGCTTGGCTATAAATTCTTTTGCGCCAAGTTCCCAAGTATTTTGTACGGTCTCAAAACTATTATGGCCTGAGCACATAACCACATGAGCATATGGGTGCTCGTTATTAATCGACTCTAAAATTTCGATGCTTTCAGAATTAGGTAAATCAACATCTAAAAATATAACGTTGGGTGATTTTTCGCTAAGTAAGGGTTTAGCACAATCAAAATTATCACACTCAATAATGTCATCAAAACCTAAGCCGGCTAACACTTGGCTTAAGTCAGCACGGATTTGTTTAACATCATCAATAATTAAAATTGGTTCGAGTGGGCGTACAAATTCCATATGAATACTTCAACATTTTTTACGGCTTGTGGTTTAATATTAAGCCAAGCATTAAGGAACCTCAAGGTGATAACTATGAATTACCGTAATAGTCGTTTAAATGCACTTAATGTCCGATACCGTCTGGTATTGGACTTAGTGAGCTTGAAGTTATTAAAATAGAGCGCCACACATGCACTTAAATATTACTACCTATAATTTATATTATGTTAAATAGGGTAAATTAATACTTTAACAAGCTAACGGCACGGTGTTTATGCACGTTATTATCACTGTATCTGAGCCCTTTTCCCATAAAGATGTATTCAACTATAAAACTCACTACGCGCTATTTGCTTTGTTTAAACAATTAAGCTCATTAGTTAATTGTTGTAGCTGCTTAGTTTTTTCATTTAGCTTTTGCTGATACTTTTCAATTTTATCGAACTTGCCTTGTTGCTTAGCTTTATTTATATCAGCTTTATATTCTTCAATTTCGATACTGGTCTTATCTATTTTTTGTTGTAACTCTGTAATTAATCCTTCGTGGCTACAATGTGAATTTATACTCTTTAGTGCTTTATCAAGGCCCGCGACTTTGTGATCATTACCTTGTTGTTTTGCAATTAATAATTCTTGGTTAACTTCACAGGCTTTCTTTTCACAGCCGTTTAAATTCATACAATTGTTTTGAGCTAACACACTTGCTGAGCTTACTAATAACAGGCTTATTGCTATACCTCTTAAATATTTCATTTATAGTTTCTCATTCTGGATATTATGCTTATTTAATTACTATCTACAAAATACAGATAACAGCCCTTGTAGCTCGTCACTAATAACGTGTTGTTTTACAACATCTTGCATAGGAGTATTTGATACTTTGTTATTTAAAATACCCACCATTATAGCGGTTTCCCCAGCACATAATGCTTTTACACTTTGTACAGCCAGTCTAATTGCTAACATACGATCAGCCGCTGATGGATTACCACCTCGTTGTAAGTGCCCTAGTTTAGTTACACGTAAATCTATATTTGAATTTACAGCAGCTATTTTTTCACACACATGCTCAACACCAATTTCGTCGCCTTCAGACACTACCACGATAAATGCGTGTTCACTGTGATAATCGCTAATCTTTAGCAATAAATCATCAATGTCTTTATCATTTTCAGGAATTAATATTGAGTCGGCACCAGAAGTTAGCCCTGCATAAGTACCAATATATCCGGAATCACGCCCCATAACTTCAATAACAAACACCCTATTATGAGATTCTGCTGTATCTCTAATATTATCAATACATTGCATTGATGTGTTTACTGCCGTATCAAATCCTAAGGTGTAGTCTGTGCCTGCAATATCGTTATCTATGGTGCCGGGAATACCAATATAAGGGATATTGGTTATGTGTGATAACCATAAACAGCCTCTAAAAGAGCCATCGCCACCTATGACAATTAAGGCATCAACATTATTATGTTCAATTGTAGCTAAAGCTTGCTGTCTGCCTGTCTCAGTTCTAAACCTTTCACTACGTGCGGTTTTTAAAACGGTACCGCCCAAGTGCATACTTTGTTGCAGGTTTTTGCAATCAAGTGTCACTAAATCATTATCAATTAAACCCTCATATCCTTTTCGAACTCCTGACACTTTTATGCCTTGTTGTTGAGCGGTTTTTACGATGGCAAATAAAGCGGTGTTCATCCCTGGAGCATCACCTCCAGAGGTAAGCACGGCAATATGATTAATTGGTTGCATCGGTTCACGTCCTTAAAGCAAGCTATACATTAAAATGATAATAGCTGTTTATTGTTAGGCAGTGTTAACTAAGTGCAGTAAAGTTGATCTAGTTATGTGTTATTAAACAATATTTTTCATAACAATAGAGGGAAGTACTTATATTGGCATGCTAACTTGATGTCAACATGCCGTGGTTAGGTATTAATGTAGAGCAGCAGTAAATGGTATATTTTTACAAATTTCTGCTTCTATTATTAATAACTCTTCTAAACGATCATCAACTTCTTGTTTATCAAAGTATTCGTAAGCAAGTTCAACAAATAGGTTTTTATGTTTTTCTTCAGACTTGGCTATCGCAACATAAAAATCTTTTTCTTTTCCTTCTGGTAAGGCTTCGGCAACTAAAGAAAAACGTTCGTGTCCCCTCGCCTCAATTACACCGCCAACGAGTAGCCTATCCATTAAAAATCCATCGCGTCCATGTCTAAAGTGTGCGCGAATTTGTTTAATGTAAGGGTCTTTTTTATCGTCACCTAAATTAGTATCACGCTCAATGAGTAATTTCAGCACTTGCTTGAAATGAATTAACTCTTCTAAGGCTAAGTCAGTCATGGCTTTAACTAATTTACGCTTATCAGGGTAATGTGAAAGCATAGACATAGCCATGCCCGATGCTTTTTTTTCAGCAGCAGCGTGGTCTTGTAAAAAAGTTTCAAAGTCGGCTAAAACAACTTCGGTCCATTCAAATGGCGTGTGGTATTTTAATTCAAACATATGGATACAACTTATAAAATAATGCGTGGATTTTAGCGTATTTAAAAATAAAAATCTTTGCTCGCGGTTTAAATTTGTCTCTCATAAGGTAAAAATTTATCTATCCGCCCTTTCGCGGTCGACTCAATTTTTAATGGATGTTTTATATCATTCCACGCGGTGACCTTACCCCCCATATTCATTTTTTCAAAGCCATTTAACTCAGAGGTAATACTTAAAAAATCACAAAGCTGACTAAAACTGTTAGGGTTGGCAATATCTATCGCTAAAAAATCATGTTCTCGATTACTAAAATAAGCCTTAGCATTATTAATGTGTACGTTATAACAATCAGTTAAATACTGATCGTTATTTATATTCTCTAGTGAAAAGTCTTTAAATGTATTTAAATAACAGCGCTTTAAATGAATGTTAAAGCCACCATCTGTACGGATTAAATTAGTGTGCATTCGCTGTAAAAGCTGTCTTATTGATGGTATCCATGTAGTAAGCTCTCGCTCTAAATATATAAATTTTGCGCCAGGATAGTATTTATCTAATACTTTAAAATCGTTAAATATGGGGGTGTCTGCAATTGCGACCGCATTATCAAAACAGGCGGTAGTGTATGCAGTATGAGCAGTTGGTATACCAAAATGTAAAAATGCATTACATACACTGGTGGTACCGGTTCGCGGTAAGCCAATAATAAATATTTTTTGTTTCATGGGGTTTTACATGTCTTTTTCTGAAAACCAAAGTGAAGTATTATCAAGTGGTGTTAGTAAGGGTAAGTTTTTGTTTTCTAATCTAATAATAATCTTATTTTTGATATCTGCATGCTCAATGGCACTGCGATGATACGCATTAAATAAGCGGTCAAACTCGCCATTTTTACGCATGACCGCTAAGCCATTTTCAACTGCATAGGCCAACTCGGGCGTATCTTTACTAAAAAAGAAGTAAATTGCACTTGGGTATTGCAGTATTAACTGAGGAAGAGTTGTAAGTTTTGCATCACCTTTAAAGGTATTTAGCTCCGTTTCAACTTCAAGCAACGATCGAGGGAATACATCTCCTCTGCCTTTTATTAACATATTAAATAATGAGCTGTATTCAATTGATGTTGATACCGTTAATCCACTATCTAATAAAACTTGAGTATCTGGCCAGTCGTGACCTTGAATAAAGTGGATACCTTTAAAGTCATCAATTTTTTTTAGGCTTGATAATTGTTTTTGTTTATTCTGTGTAGTGACAAGTAAACGCCACCCGTATAAACCTTTAAAAATAGGCACTCTTACGGGCAATAGCTCTTTTTCTCGCTGCTGTGAAGTCATGGTCCATGCAACGTTGACTTCATCATTATGTATAATTTGTTTTAATGAGCGGCTTTGAGGCATAGAAATACTCGATGCTTTTAATGTATATTTTGCGCCGCTGTATTGTAAGGCCGTTCTCAATAAAACTAACGGATAAAGAATTTCATCTTCACCCACTCGCATCGTTTTAGGATAAACATAATTTAAACCATCAATACTTTGATTGCTATTGTCATTTTCTATTGCCCCTACAAATGACGCCAACGAAGTGGCAAAACATAAGCTTATAAAAACAATAGCGAATCGCATCTTTATTTATCGACTTAACAATAAAATTAAGGAACTTACAAAAAGAATAGCAAATGTCATCATCATACTTAATACACGTGCTTTCAAATTGTTAGTACTAATAGCAGAGCCATGAAGCGCACGGCTAATAAATAACAAACCACCGAGTGCATGCACATAGTGACTCGCTAACCCTTGATACTCTAATAAGAACAGTAAAATTAGGCTAATTGGCACGTACTCAATAAAGTTACCGTGAGCCCGAGTTGCACGCTCAAGTGCAGGATGACTCCCATTACCAAGTGAAATGCCTTCAGCCTTGCGTATTTTTACAACATTAATACTCAAGTAAATATAATATAGTGCCAGTAAAGCGGCATAACTTGATATGATCACAGTATTTTCCATTTAATTTTTAAGCAATAATAACACATAACTAAAGCAGTAAAATCACCATTTGTGGTAGAGTGATTTATGAGCTGGAATCGTAATTAGTAAGGATATTATGTGTATTTAAGAACGAGAATAACCAATATCTATCGGGAAATAATTAACAGTATTGGATTTTACCCCTCAGTCTTGTCGGTGGCATTTTTATTTTTTGCTGTGCTGACTATGTCAGTCGAGTACTTAGCCCCCATAGAACAATTTAAAACATTAATTTCTTTTATATTAGTTGATAGCGCAGAAAACGCACGCACCATTTTAAGTACTCTTGCAGGCAGTATTATTTCGTTAACCGTCTTTAGTTTTTCTATGGTAATGGTGGTATTAAATGCAGCTAGTGCAAGTTTATCACCGAGAGTTGTTCCAGGGTTGATAACACGCAAGTCACATCAAATGGTATTAGGGTTTTATTTAGGCAGTATTATTTATTCAATTATCATGCTGATAAATATAAACAAACTCGATAATGGTAACACTGCTATTCCGTCTCTTGGCGTGTTGTTTGCGCTTGTTTTTGGGTTAATCTCTTTAGGGTTATTTGTATTTTTTATTCACTCTATTTCAAAAGCAATTCAAGTTGATAACGTATTAAATGGGTTGTTTAGGCAAACCAAAAAAGAAATTCAAGACATTATCAATATGCAAAATGAAAACCCCGTTGATAACTTTCCCGAGTTTTCAAACTGGCATTCAATAAATAGTACGACCGAGGGTTACTACAAAGGGGTTCACACTAATAAATTGTGTGCCCTGCTAGCAGATGAAAACATTGAGCTGTTTATTACGGTTAAGCAAGGTTACTTTACAGTTAAAGGTTACCCGTTTTTAAAATGTAATAAGGATATTTCTGAGAACGAAGCGTTAATTGAGAAAATCCTAGACTGTTTTATATTTTATATAGAAGAATACATTAGTGACCATTACCGCTACGGTTTAACGCAAATTTCTGAAATTGCGGTAAAAGCTATGAGCCCAGGAATAAACGATCCGGGTACTGCCGTTAAATCTATTGATATGTTGAGTATATTATTAATAGAACGACTAAAGATTAATGCAATAAATTATTCATGCTATGAAAAAGATGAGCAACCATTGTTGTACTTTCATGAAACCAGTTTTGATGAACTACTTCATGATAACTTCACCCCTTTACGCAATTATGCAAAAGCCGATGCCTATGTAATGACTAACGTTATTGAGGCATTTAAAAATATTTTATTTATTGCTAATGAGAATGTGGATGCACGAAACAGTGTGTTTAATTATTTAAATGCCATTGTTGATGATATTAATCAGCACATAGTTAACGAATACGATCGTCAAGAGATTAGTAATATGCTGTATGCCATTGTGCGTATTAGTGAGTCACAAGGAAAGCAGTTGGTGGCACGATTTGAGCGCCACCCACCTATAAGCGCTTAATCAATATAATAAATTGCGTAACTTGATGCGCTTATTGTAATTTCACCAGCATGATATGCATCGGGTACATAGTTGCTCGGTGCACCATCAGCCATCATTACTTTTTCACTGCGCATGTAAGGTACTGATGGCATATCAAGCGGACTTAAAGACGCACTATATAAGCCTTTCAATTCAACATCAAAATCAGCACTTAATTCTTTTGCCGCTGCTTTAGCTTGTTTAATTGCCATTTTTTGCGCTTTTTTATGCAGCTCATCATAGTTGCTCGCTAAAAATTGGGTTTGCCTAATTTCATTAATGCCATTATTAACTAAGCTTTGTAAAAGCTCAGGGTATTTATTAATCGCAGAAAGTTTAATTGTCAGCGTTCTCGATACTTTAAAGCCGGTAAACTCTTGCTTACCTGTTTCACGGTTATATTGATTATCGCGATAGATTGAGATTTGACCAGCATTAATATCGGCATCAGCTACACCTAGTTTTTTTACTAAACTAATTGCGTTGGCCATAGTGGTATCGGTTTGTTTTTTTGCGGCAATTAAGTTTTTATCTATTTCAGTAATACCTACTGTTAATAGAACATGATCGGGCATAGTTGTTAGTGAAGCTTCACCTTTAACATAGATATGCGGCTCTTCAGGAGCACTGGTTGCATAGGCTGACGTACTCAGCAAAGCAGCCGTTATAATCGAAAGCGTTTTCATAAGTCTATCCTTTTAAATTTGATTGCCTTAGTTAACACCTTATGTGGTTAATTGCAGATGAACAAGCATAAAAAAACAGGCAAAAGCCTGTTTTTTAGTAATGAAGCATTAAATGCTGCAACGCTTGTAGTTACGATACTTCGGTAACCAGTAGTTTCTGTCGATGGCTGCCCACAGTGCATCATCTGAAATTTCAAGGGCAACGCCCTCTTCAATCGCTTTTTTAGCGACTGCAAAAGCAATGCGTTTACTCAGCGTTTCAATTTCTGTTAACGCAGGTAATAAGCTACCTTTACCTGTATTGGCTAATGGTGATGACTCTGCCAACATTTCGCTCGACATAATTAACATTGCATCGGTAATACGCGTTGCTTTAGCAGCAATTACACCTAAACCAATACCAGGGAAAATATAGCTGTTATTACATTGAGGAATGGGGTAAGTCACGCCGTTATAAACAACTGGGTCGAATGGGCTACCTGTGGCTACAATCGCTTTACCATCAGTCCATTTGATAACATCTTCTGGGTAAGCTTCTACTTGTTTAGATGGATTACTTAACGGGAAAATAATAGGTGCTTCACATTTCGCGTGCATAGCGCGAATAACTTGCTCAGTAAATAAGCCCGGTTGACCTGATACACCAATTAAAATATCTGGTTCAGCGCAGTGCATTACATCTAATAATGACGCGTATTCGCCACTGTAAGTCCAATCGGCTAGGCAGCTTGTTGGTTGCGCTAACATTTGTTGGAAGTCGCGTAAGCCTTCCATGCCATCAGTTAACAAGCCAAAGCGGTCAACCATAAACACTTGGCTGCGTGCTTGTGCTTCACTGATGCCTTCAGCCACCATAGTGCTAACAATTTGTTCAGCAATACCACAACCTGCAGAGCCTGCGCCGACAAACACGACTTTTTGAGTCGATAGTTTAGCGCCTTTAACACGACAAGCTGCTAATAAAGAGCCCACAGTAACCGATGCAGTACCTTGAATGTCATCATTAAAGCTACAAATTTCATTACGGTAACGCTTTAATAATGGCATAGCATTTGGTTGTGCAAAGTCTTCAAATTGCAGTAACACGCTTGGCCAACGACGCTTAACCGCTTTAATGAATAAATCTAAAAACTCATCGTACTCATCTTGCGCAATACGCTTATGTCGAGCACCCATGTACATTGGGTCGTTTAATAGTTTTTCGTTATTGGTACCTACATCAAGCATAACCGGTAATGTGTACGCTGGGCTAATACCACCACAGGCGGTATACAAAGAAAGCTTACCAATTGGAATCCCCATACCGCCAATACCTTGGTCGCCCAAGCCTAAAATACGTTCGCCATCGGTAACCACGATAACTTTAACTTTACCTTTAGTGGCATTACGTAAAATATCGTCAATTTGAAAGCGATCTTCATAAGAAATAAACAAACCACGGGCACTGCGATAAATATCAGAAAACTTCTCACAGGCATCACCCACCGTTGGGGTGTAAATAATAGGCATCATTTCTTCAATATGATCGCGTACCAAACGGTAGTAAAGCGTTTCGTTATTGTCTTGAATGGCACGTAAATAGATGTGCTTATTTAAGTTGTCATTAAAACTTGAGTACTGTTGGTAACAACGCTCAACTTGCTCTTCTATTGTTTCGTAACGAGGTGGAAGTAAACCAGCAAGATTAAAGTTTTCACGCTCTTTTTGGCTAAATGCACTTCCTTTATTCAATAACGGGGTTTCAATTAGGCCTGGGCCAGAATAAGGAATATAAAGATAATTTGGATCGGTATTTGTAGTCATATTTCCAAGCTTTACTGAATCTTAAATAATGATCTGCCATTATCATTGTTAAAGGCTAAATTGCAATGACATTTAAGCTTGTCAGACCATTGAAAATGTACAAATACAAGCGCTACTTTAGTATAAAGCCACTCATATTTGGTGAATATGTTAGCTGCCTGATGTGGGTTTAAAACGTTAAACGCGCTGCGTGCTTTGTTTAATGGTTACAACAGTGCCAATTATATTTAGGTTTGCTAATTTTTTTACGTTAGTTAACATGCTATTTTCAACCAAATAGTTATTAACTATTAATCTGTTACATTTAAAACAGCAGGCAGCAAACCTGCTGTTTATTATACATGTTTTAAAATTTAAATGAGGCTTTATTATTACTTAAATCAGATAACGCCATCCCTTCTCTGCGCGGATCGGCAGCGCCATACAAACGGTTGTTTTTTACCTCTACCGCATGCAAGCCTGAGTTTAGGTCAATCACACGTACATCATGGCCGCGCTCTTCAAGCTCTGGTACAAGCGCTTCAAGCTCAGTACCTTTCTCAAGGCTAGTATAATCATTACGATTAGTAGTACGCGGTAGATTAATGGCTTGTTGGGCGTTTAAATCCCAATCTAGAACACCAATAACCACTTGCGCTACATAATCAATAATACGACTCCCACCAGGAGAACCCACCACTAAGCGTAAGCTGCCATCTTGGTTAAATACCATCACCGGTGACATTGAGCTACGCGGGCGTTTATGCGCTTCTACTCTGTTAGCCACTAACTTGCCATTTTTACGTGGCGAAAGTGAAAAATCAGTTAGCTGATTATTTAAAATATAACCATTTACCATCACTGTTGAGCCAAACGCCATTTCAATAGAGCTGGTCATTGATACGGCGTTGCCGTTGCTATCAACAATCGATACGTGTGAGGTAGAGGGCAGCTCAAAAGAATCATCATTTGCATAGCTTAAGTAATCCACTGGATTGCCTGGCAATGCTTTTTGATCTTTTTCAGTAATTAATTTTGCGCGGGTGGCAATATAGTCTTTATTTAATAACTCTTGAGTAGGTACTTGGGTAAAGTCAGGATCGCCAATGTATTTATTACGATCGGCAAATGCAATACGTGAGGCTTGGCTAAAGTAATGAATTGCCTCGGCGCTATTGGCTTTAATATTTGCCATGTTTTTGTGTTCAAGCAAACCTAAAATTTGTAGCACTGCAACACCACCACTGCTAGGAGGCGCCATAGAGCACACATTATACACTCGATATTTTATACAAACGGGTGCACGCTCTTTACTGCTGTAATTAGCAAGGTCTTGCACAGATAATTTACCAGGCGCGATTTTTGATTTTTGCACCGCTTTTACCATGGCTTTAGCGTTATCGCCTTTGTAAAACGCATCTATTCCTTTTGAAGCAATATCTTTATATAAATTAGCCAGTGGCTGATTTTTTTTAATACTACCTACTTCAATTACTTTGCCATTAGGGAAAAAATACTCATTAATCACCGGCATACTCATTACGCCTGGGTTTAGTTGCCTAACCAGTAACCCATGTAATCGAGGCGATACTTCAAACCCTTGCTCAGCAAGGGTAATTGCAGGTTTAAATAAGCTAGCCCAAGGTAAGGTGCCATACTGTTTATGGGCGCTGGCAAACGCATGTAATATACCAGGTACGCCTACAGAGCGGCCACCTACAACCGCTTCTATCCATTTTACTGCATTGCCGTGTTTATTTAAAAACAGGTTAGCATCGGCATTACTCGGTGCGGTTTCGCGGCCATCAAAGCTGGTAAGTTTATTATTAGCTTTGTTGTAATACATCATAAATGTACCACCACCAATGCCTGATGATTGCGGCTCGACTAATGTAAGTACTAATTGTGTGGCAATAGCGGCATCAACAGCACTACCGCCTTGGGCTAAAATGGCTCTACCCGCTTGTGAAGCATACGGGTTTGCCGCGGCAACCATATATTTATCACCAGCCACTAATTGTTTTTGTACAACGCCAGTAGCCGCTTCAGGCTCACGTGTTTCAATTTGGCTTGCTTGCTGTGCAAATAAAGGTAAAGACAGTGCACTTAAAGAGAGAGCAAATAAAGAGTGGAGCTTAAAATTCATAATTACTGATTAAACTTAAATTGCATGGAAGATAATTGGCATCTTAAAGTTAAACAGGCACAATATGCAAAAATAAATATAAAAA
>MDTB01039158.1_pt1 | contig 18810 bp, 15 predicted proteins | sample 811161 | NCBI WGS metagenome assembly MDTB01 (sample SAMN05326650, study PRJNA326480) | marine metagenome | isolation source: seawater | place: Mediterranean Sea | collected 2009
TGTTCCTGAAATTATATTTACATTATCAGTAGAAGCATCAGAACCAGTTAGTCTAATTGCTGCATCAGTACCAGAAGTTTCTGCTGATACACTATAAGTTGTATTATCGTTAGAATCTGCAGCAGGAATGAAAGCACTAGAACTAGTGTCATATTTTAAAATTTGGTTTGCTGTTAAACCAGATCCTGGGATCGCAATTTGTACAGTATTACCACCGAGAGCAGTATAAAGTTCGTCAAAGTTTGCTTTGACTTTAGTACCACCATCTCTAAGGGTATCACCTGTACCATCATTGGCTAGTGAACCAATATTTAGATCTTGTTTTGCCATTTAATTCCTTCTCCTATAAATCTGTTTTCTGAGTTATATTCCAACCCAAGTCAGTCACTTGTAAATTATTTAGGTCACCTGTTGATTTATGTTGTTCGTCTGGGTTTCCTAAATCTACGAATGTACTAGTGATTACATTTCCTGTTTGGTCAACTCCACCGAATAGTAGTATTTTTAATGTGAAGTTTAGTGTCCAAGTCACGAATCTACGAATTTCAAAAGTACCATCGTAATCATCTATGAAGCTGGTACTATTTAGTATTATTGGAACATCAGTTTCGGTTTCCAAAGTAGGATCTGTATTTTTAATTTTCATTGTAAACTCTGGTGTAAAGAATGGTAATATTTGCTCTATAATTTGTAAACCATCTTCAGTCGTCTTCGTAAGACAATTTAAAGTCATATCCATATTAAATGGCACAGGTGCGAAAACTTTATCTCTTTTTCCTGAACCACCTCCAGCTGATGTTCTATTTATCTTTACAGTACCCATACGATTAGTTTTTCTTAATGGGTCGTAAGATATCGCAGCCATTTCAAATGACATACGAGGTAAAGTAGTGTATGTTTGATTTTCTAAAGTAGGATCTTGTTCTAATCTTTGAACCCACTTTTCTTTAGGACCATATGCTATCGGTACTAGTATTTTCTGTTGTACAGTTCCACTATTATCCAATCTTTCAAACTCTACATCTGAAAACATTTTACCGAAACCGATAATACAGTTTCTCATCGTTTGATGATAGAATGGATTTTTACCTAACATTAAAATTCTCCGAACGGATTATCTTCTGACCAAGCAACTTTTTCATTAGTGGTAGGTTGCCTTTCAGTTTCTAATTCTAAATTATCAGCATAGCCACCTTGTTTATCTACATTAAGTTTAATTGTAGCAACTGCGACAGCTTGAGTACCACCTGCTGGTGGAGCATCGATAGTAATAGTAGGAACAGCATTATAACCATTTCCTACATTAGTAATAGTGACACCATTAATTTTACCCTCTGAATCGATAGTACAAGTAGCAGTAGCAGGTGTGCTTGGTGTTCCTCCAGTAAATGTTAATAGAGGAGCAGTGGCATAACTTTTGCCCACATTAGTAAAGGTTATAGAATCAACAAACATATTTTCTGTCACTGCAGGGTCTGCTGAGAAAGTTTTAAGTTCTTCGAACTTATCGATATCAGCAACACCAGTATCAATTTTTTCGGAAGCATATTGAAACAACTCAACTTCCATTTTATAGGTATATAATTTTCCTAGTTGGTAAAAAGGATCTTGGTGTTGTACAAATTTAATTTCAAATAATCCTTTAGTAAGAGGAAAGTAAATTAGATCTCCTTCGTTTGGTCTAGTAGGAACAAAGGTATTACCATGTTGGCCAACGAGCTCTGTCCATCTAGATCTTGCTACAACTAGAGTAGCACTTAATTCGTTAAACAATCCAAACTTCTGTATAAATGGACCTTGTCCTCCTAAGTTATCTACATTCTCAAAATACATTTCAATAGGAAATGCGTGTTCAAATTTTGAGAGGGGATCTTCACCTAAGATTTCATCTTTAGCAACTTGAGTTCTTGGAATATAAAAAACATTCTGACCATATATTGCTAGAGACTCTATAATTAAAGACTCTATTAAATTCTGTTCAGATGCTACTCCTTGAGATATGTAAGTATTTCTGCCTGCCATTTAATTACCCTGTAAAGAACTCTAGTGGTGCACCTTTTCCTATAAGTTCGTCTTCTAGTTGTTGTATCTCGTTCATGGCTTCGTTATATATACCATCGCCATCCATAGATACACCTCCAGGAAGAACTAGTCCCGAAAACTTTTTAAGATTAAGTCCCCACTGTTTCTTGAACAGGGCAGTAGTATATTTTTTTAACCATGGCTCACCATATACTTTTGTATAGGTATTAGGATCTAGTGCTTTGTAAACATCAGCCATTATGAAATCGCCAATCTGTACATCTCCTCGCCAATCTAAATCGAGGAATAGTTTATTATGCATTCTATTAAAACGATAAAGTGTTTTACCATTTAACATTAAATCAAGTAAAGATAGATGCCCCATAACAGTAGTATAATAAACTATGCTTGTAGAGGTTAAATCATATAAATCATTTAATCTTAATTGATATTGTAAGTCGAATATATTTCTAGAGTCAGTGGTATTAGAAAAAACTGTAAAAACTTTATTAACTCCAAATATTTCGTCAGTGACTGGAACATATCCATTCTCAGTATCACCTTTTGTAACAGTATTAACTACAGCTGTAGCACCAGAAGATTCTCCAGTAATAGTTTCACCATTTATAAATCCAGTTCTAGTAGCAGTTAAATTATTAATTTTTTGATATATAATAGATGAACCAGCAGAGGTAGGGTGTACTGCTACACGACATTTTGATGTACCACCTTCAATAACTTCCCCAGCAGTAAAGTTTCCTGCGACTGCCGAAGTTAAGTTTATAGTTGTTCCTGTGACTACATGTTGAAAGTATGCTCGTTCTGTACCATTCCAGTGGTTAATATTAAAGTATTCAATCGCTTCATCTAAGCGATCTTCTAGCTGTTCTTCAGCTACATTTACTTCGATAACTGGAGATCCGAGACTTCGTAGTGCGTAATCTTTTAATTGTTCTCTTGTTGCTGGATTTGCCATATTACTATTTAGTTCCCTCTTATGCTCCTAGTGCGATAGACATCGCTAGAGCGAAAGGCTCCATCGCTATTTTTTTGTTTAAAGTATCATCATATTGTGCTAGAACAGGAGTTAATACTGCTGTTGTGCCAGATGCCAATTTAGTTAATGTAGTCGTACCACCCATTCCTGAATGCGTTTCACAGTAAGGATATAGTGTAGTCGGAGTATTAGCATCGGTCACTAATACCATATTTGCACCTGATGTTCCTTGCGTACCATTATATGTGACACCTGCTGTTAATTTAGTTCCTCCTCCATGCGTACCATCTGAAGTAGCACTTAATGCAAATAAATGCCCAGAGTGTGTACTTGATGATAAATCAAAAGTATAAGTTTGACCTTGTATTATATCTAAAGATTCGTTTACACCACCTGATAATGTATATAAATTATTTCCCGAATTATAATCATTATACACAGTAGTATTAAAAGTTATGTCTACAGCTGGACTGCTAACTGATAAAGTCGGAACAGTAGTATATCCACTTCCGCTCGATATTAGTGTGACTGCAGTTATCTGTCCTGTGTTTACATTTATATCAGCATAAGCAGATGCTGGTCTACCACCATTAGTCGCAGCAGATACAGTTGTAGTTCCTAGAGCAGTTATTCCTCCAGCATTAGATGGTGCTGTAAATGAAACATTAGGTGCAGTCGGATAACCAGAGCCACCATCATCTATTGTGACACTAGCAACTGCAAATGTATTCGTACCATTACCATCATCAGCCATAACAGCAGTCGCTGTAGCTTGACGACCACCTGAAAGTGGAGCATCAATACTAACTGTTGGTGGTGATGAATATCCTCCACCTGCAGTTCCTATAACTACTGTATCTACACCAGAGGTATCAGGTAAAGGGAAAGTAAGAGTTGGTTGTTGTAAATAACCTGCTCCTGCGTTTGATATTGTAACAGAAGCAATAGAGTTTGATACTCCAGCATTCATCATTAGAGCTCCACCACTCTTCATAATTTTTGCGTCATCTAAAAATATTGTGTCACCACCTACATAAAGGTTTCTCCATTTTTTAGTAGAGGATCCTAGATCGTAAGTATCGTCTGCTGCTGGTAATACATGTTCACCTATCGCAGAAAATGATGCAGTAGCTGGAGCGAATGATAAGTTTCCTGCTCCATCAGATTGTAATGCACCTGCAGCATCTGTAACATTTAATTCAGTAGGAGTAATAGAGTTGGCAGCAATATCAGTAGTAAGTTGAACTGCACCTGACCCATCAAATGAAACTGCGGAAGCAGTGACATCTCCAGTAAGACTAAAATTTTGAGCACTAGCCAAACTTGTAGCAGTACCTGCACTTGCAGCAACTACACTTAAATTATCAACAAAAGTTTTAGTGACTCGTGCGTCTATCGCAGTGTTTGCTTTTGCTGTCGTAAAGTATTCGTTGGTAGATCCTTCTGATAAATTATCAGTATCAAAAGATGATAAAGAAACAGTAGGAGTAAATGTATCTAAAGCATCGTTATATGTCCAAGATAATCCAGTTCCGTTTTGAACTAGAACTGATATTCTATCATCAACTTTTTCATTAGTGTAGTAAAGGTTAGTAGATCCTTCGCCAATATTATCTGAAGTTAATGTTAAATTACCACCTAGAACTAATGATTGTGAATTTAGTGTGACACTATTATTAGCAAGCATGTCATTCGTAACACCTGATGCTTTTACTTGTAATGTGTTGGAGGATATTTGTATTGAGGAATCGTCAACTGCTATCGCTAAGTTTGCTGAGCCAGCAGTAGTACCACCTGTTAGACCTGAACCAGTCGGAGTTAATACTTCTGTAATGTCGCCAGAAGAAGCACCGATGTTATTAGCAACTTCAACTACACCACCTGAGGAACGAACATAAATCTTTTTGTCTGCAGTGTTTACTGCTATTTCGCCTACAGCTAAATCACTAGTGCTTGGTACACTACTTCCGACTTCTGATTTTTTTACTTTTATTACAGTTGGCATGAACCATTCCTAAAATTTAAAATTAAAATACTAAGAATTAATCCTTAGTATGTTCCGCCATCTACACCAGTTATTGATACTGCTCCACTTGTGACTGTAAAGTTTGCTGAAGCGAAAGATGCTACACCTTTCACAGATGTTGTTGCGTCTAAACCAGCGAACACACCAGTACTATTATTGTAAGATAAACCTGTGCTAGATGTCACACTTAATGCAGCTCTTGCTTTAGTATTAGTGAAGTATTCATTAGAAGATCCTTCAGCTATATTATCTGTATCTAAAGTAAGAGTTCCACCTAAAGATAGCGATTGTGAATTTATTGTAACACCTGAGTTTGCTAGTTTTGCGTTAGTGATACTTCCTGCTAACATAGCATTTGTAACACCAAGTGCTTTTACTCTAGCAGTGTCAGCATTTATTTCTATTGAACTGTCATCTACATTTAAAGATAATGAGTTTCCTACTTTTGCTAAACCATCACCAGCACTAATTTGACCTGCTCCTGAGAACTGCTCAAAGTTAATAGCAGTCGTACCTAGTGTGACTGCACCATCAGTTGATAGTACATAACCATTATCTGCGTTAGCAGTTCCTTCTTCAACGAAAGCGAAAGCACCAGCAACTAATTCTGAAGCAGCATCTGCGTCAGGAGTTCTAGTTAAAACGAATGCAGCAGATCCTGAACCAGTAGCAGTGACTTTATAAAAACCATTCTGAGCAGCAGTAGTTTGGTCTTTAACTAATATTCTATCATTTACTGATACTGTTACACCATCAACTGATAGTGCAAAGTTAGATCCTGCTGTTATAGTTCCTGCTCCATTATTATAAGTTCCAGCAAGGTTTCCAGTAGTAGCAACTTTAACAGGCGACTTAACTGATAAACCTGAAGTGACCGAATCAACATATGATTTATTTACTAATGATTGACTTGAGAATCCTGCTCTAGCTTCGTAAGAAGCTGGTACTACAACTGTTCCTGTACCATTAGGAGAGAGCTCTATATTTCCATTTGTGTCTGTTGAAGTAATAGCATTAGCATCTAATGTTAAATTATCAACATCTAAACTTGTTAATCCATTTATATCTGTTCTTGTAGCACCTAGTGCAACTGCGTCGGATCCGATAGTAATAGAGTTGTTGGCCAAAGATACTGCTCCAGAAGAAACACCGAAGTCTGCACCGAAAGATGCGATACCTTTATTAGAAGAGGTAGCATCTTCTGCTGAAATAGTTAGAGTATCAGTCGCACCAACTACTGCGTCGATACCTTCTCCTGCTGTAACAGTTAGAGTATTACCACCTGCGATAGTTTCTGAGTTAGATCCGTCAGTAAGTGTGAATGAAGTTGATATTGAGCCTGTACTTGCAGCAGTAATACGACCTTTAGCATCAACAGTAATAATTGGTATAGCAGTTGTACTACCATAAGATCCTGCGGAGACTCCTGTAGCATCTAGGGCAGTAGTAATAGTGACATCACCTGAACCATCAACACCTGAAGCAGAACCATCTACATCGCCATCGATAGTTATAGTTCTTCCAGTAGTCCAAGCTGCAGCAGAAGTTGCTGAAGTGGCATTACCACTTAGTGCAGCAGTAATAGTTCCTGCTGAAAAGTTTCCACTTCCATTTCGTTTTACAATCGTACTTGCTGTGTTAGCAGTCGTTGCTGCGTCTATTTCATCTGTAAAATATTTACCACCAATGACGAAGTGATTTGCTGCATTACCTGCAGTTTCTGTTCCGAAACCTACATACAGTCTATCACCACCATTGGAGCCATTATCGGTAAGACCTGAATATGCGAGTTCTCCTGCACCTAGTGTGGTTGGATTTCCCGAAGTCGCAGATCTTTTTATTCTAACAATTGCTGCCATCTTTGTCTCCTATTAAAATTCTCCTGAATCGAGTTGTTGTCCCTCGTTCATTAGTTTTGTGACCTGCCATTGGGAGGTCGCTGTTTTATAAACTAAGATACTTCCATTTTCTAAGCCATCAGTAGTAGTATCTACATTCTGACCTTGCTCTAAATTAACAGCAGTACCACTCGTGCCTTGTATTCCTACAGTAGATACAGTTGCGGTATTACTAGATCCTGTTGTTACAGATGTACTAGTTTGAGTTCCAGTAGTTGGAACTGTAGGGTTAGTTCCCTCTTGTTGTTGTATGCTACTTTTTATATCAGGCATTATCGTGTGACCTCTGGTCTAATTGTCATCATTCCTTCTACTGCTCTTATAGTGGTATTAGTTGAGTCAAATACATTTACATCATAAACATATCTTCCAGCTTTTATCGCAGCAGTAGTTGCTGCAGATAATGTAATAGTACATATACCACCAACAGCATTCGTTATAGCTGTTGTAAATGTCGCAGTAGGATTCGCACTAGTATAATCTTTTCTAGCTTGAGCTGTTATGGTTGCCCCAGTTAAGTTTTTCGCAGTACCTGCTGTATCTACTACACTTAGTTGTAGTGTAAAGTCTGTGCCTTGGTCAACGAATATATCTGTAATTGCAGCCATTAAGTATCTCCTTATGACTATTTAGTTGTTTATACAGTTCGCCAACCAGCAGATCCGCCAATATAAATGTATTCTTTTGAGTCGTACTCTGAGGATAGAGTTGAGTTGCCTGTAACACCATTAATTTTCTCGCCATTAGGGTTTACGATACAGTTGTTAGTATCCCAAGTTCCATAGGCATCGGAAACATAAACAGTATCTCCAAGGGATGGAGAAGTAGGAAATGTTACAGTAATTGAAGCGACAGTAGTATCTACAAAATAATGTCTAGTTGCTACAAGGTTTGTAGCAGTAGCGATAACACTTGTGTCTGTTTTAACTGATTGTCTTATCGGAGTAGATAATTTATTATGGGTAATACTATTATCTGTGACATTTTGAATAGTGAGTTCTTTTCCTAGAAATACGCAATATAAATCTATTGAAGAAGCTAGAGCTCCTCCTGTAATATTAATTGTAACACCACCATTAGATAAAGTATATGCAGTTCCAGGTTTCTGTACTACACCATCTTTAACTACAAGAAGTGCTTCTTCTCTAGGTGCTGGGAAGTTTAAGGTGAAAGCTGTGTCTGCTCCATTAGTAGCAAAGGTTTGTTTCTCAAAACTTCCAAATTGAATTTCTCTACCGAGATATGCCATATTCGAGTCCTCTTATGTTTGTGACTCTTTCCATGATAACTTACCAGATACAATAAATGGCTGACTAGAAGATATTTCCGAAGTATCTTTCGGCTGTACTGCTAGAGTCATTAAGTCAGGTCCAGCTGGGAATACTGAGTCTCCACCCAGAATACTATTACCCATATCAATCAAAGCAGTCAGGTCAATGTTCAAGGAACCAGACGATACTGCCTGTGAGAACACCACTGTACCTTGTTGAACAATATCACCAGTATCATGTGAAATAAGTTGAGATAGAGCAGGGTTTTGAACATTTGTATAATCTAACTTAGATGGTAAACCATTTAAGATAAAGAATGCTGTTAAATCTTTATTAGTTGTAACACCTGCGTTGTTTAGTGATAGAATCATTCGGTTGATAATTTCTTTTTGACCGATAGATCCTGTTAATCCTGAGTCAACTGATGGTGCTAATCTAATAGAGATTAGTGGGTGTGGTCTAGTCATATCAACTGCTCCTGCACCATAAGCATTCTCACCATATGTTATAGTGACACCTGATGTTACATTCGGATAAGTAGCAGTTTCAGGTGCGTTAGCAGTAGCAGGATAAGAAGTAAATACTTTTGAGTTTGATCCTGATACAACAACCTGAGTGACATAAGCAAGAGCACTAGCAGGTATTCTTCCTTCAGCGTCTTTAACTAACTGACCCACAGATACTGCTGCTGCTTCACTAGCAGAACAAGGCAGAGCATAAACATATACCCTCTTATTATCTAGTGTCACTAGATCGAAAGTCGATACAGCATCAGTAGTAAAGGTATCTGTTTGACCAGCTTTAAATACCATTGGTTTAGAGTTAGCTGAGAATAGATATGCTTTATCATCATCGAAAGTACCATCCATTATGATAGATGTACCAAAGTGGAATAGTGTAGGTGCTGACGATGGAGCATCTCCATTTTCAATCTCATATCTTCCAGGCAAGTTTCCTGAACGGAAATATGATTCGTTTAATCTGTTGTTGTGTATAAATTCGTGGTTATAGTGTACATGTCCATTTCTATCTTTGAAACCGAATCTAATTTTACCAGCACCATACCAAGAATAATCTACATAACCCATCTGAATTTTATGAACATTCAAGTTAAATCCTGTATCACCTAATCCATCACATGGGTCGACATTCCAGTTTTCTTGTGCTACTTTAACATCTACTGTTTTTGTAATTTTAACATTCGTAGCAGATACACCTTTATAAGCAGGTTGAATAATCATTCTTTGGTCAGAGTCAACAGCAACAACCTGATATGATTGTCCCCTAATTGAACATTTGTCCCCTGCAGCCAACTGAGTAGTGAACGAAGTAGTCGTACCTGTTACAACTTGAGAGTTAGCAGTAGTGTTTATTTTACCTGAAATCTGTAGAGTAGAAGATCTTCTTACACAGTATAATTTTTGACCATCGTACTCATAGAAGAAACCATTCTGGTCATCAAACATACCTGCTCTAACGAACGAGTCGTTCCAAGATTCTCTATAATATTCTGGGAATCCTGCAGCTTTAGTTTGCGTAATAGTACCAGCAGCAGTATATGTAAATGTTGTTGCGTTAGGAACACTTGCTATCTGGAATGTACCAATATATAAGTTTTCTCCTAATGTCACTTCAGCATTCTCTACTGTAATTCTATCTCCTACAACTAAGTTATGTGGCTCCTGAGTAATACCTGTTACAACATTACCAGAAGAAGCATAAGTTAGTGAAGATAAAACTTTAGCAGGTGAGAAGTTAATAGCGAATGAGTTTTGAATACCTTTACCAGACTGATATCTAAAGTATTTACGAGACTGTCTAACGATCTTACTATTAGGAGATGTTCCTGCAGTAATATCTACACCACCATCAAATGATTTATGTAATGCGAATCCATCAGGTCGTAGTGATAACTGAGTAATCTTAAAGTATTCAACAGAAGTTCCTGCTCCTGGGAATGTTTCTTGTATTCTCATTTTTTCATCAGTCATAACTGCGTCAACAGTAAATGCTCTAATTAAATCATTAACGATTATATAAATTTTATCGAATCTCTTATAATCTTTTAAGAATGTAGTAGTCGTACCAGTGACCATATTTCCGCCATTAGCGAAATCTACATTACCATCAGCTTTTGTCATCTTAACAAGAGAGGTAGTAGTAAGTGTATGAGTACCTGAAGTTGCTGTTAAGTTAAGAGCAGTTCCTGCGATAGCCGAAGCATAAGAAGATGCTAACTGAATATCAATAGAGTTGTTTGCTATAACATAAAGCTGAGATACATCAGTAAATACTCCAATATCAGCATTACCACCATTACTATATGTGACTTGCTCTCCTGGATATAAGTTATGCGGAACGAATGGTGAAGATGTTCCTAGTGTAATTTTATCTGTACTACTATTTACTTTTGATGCTCCATCAAATGTAATCGTTCTAGTTGGAATCTGGAACTCTGAACTAAGTTGAAAGGTCGTAGCAGTTGGAACTGAAGTAATACCATACACACCATCGTATGCACCTTCGTTTGCAGCAAGTTCGAATAATTGTTCACCTGTACCAGCAGATGTTAGAATAACATCACCAGATGCAGCAGTCACTGCGAATCTTAATTCCCACCAGTTAGACATCCCTTGTACAGAGAAGTTTACCTGAGAGGATGGACTTACTGTCACTGATATAGATTTTGGTGAACCAGTTAATAGGTTTGAAATATTTTTAGAACCGAAAGCGGAGTCAATCAAGAACTGGTTAGTATCCTGACCACCCTCTGAACCAATCCTATAAGTATCGCCATCAGAGAATGCTAAGTCAACATACTCGTTTGTATTTCTAAAGTCACCTCTATACTGCACCTGAGTAATAGTAGCAGTTGATGGAGTTAATCCAAGAGGTGTTTGAATATCTACAGTAAAGGACTGAGAAGCATTGTTCGAAGTAGAACCGAATGCTGCAGTAGTAGCTGAACCAGATCCAGATGATAAGTTAGGATCTTTAATAATAAGTCTAGAGTCGTTTAGATATTGTAGTGTATAGTTAGCACCACCTGTTAAGCCACCGATAACTGTACCTGAAGTAGAGTAAGTTGCTAAATTACCACCTGTTAATTTGTGGTTTGAAATATAAATCGAGTTATAAGTTGTATTTGGTGTTGCTGTAGCAACTGTAAATGTTTCAGGGAATGCTGATATATCATCAGTATTCGGTGATTGAGATACTTGTAATCTAAAGTAGTCAGCTGATATAACTGTAATTACAGCATTAAATTGAGCTGAAGCGATAGGAACATTATTTCCTGAAGAGTCAACAAACTCAAATCTGTTAGTAGTAGAGTAAGAGTTGACATTAATAACAGCTGAATTACCATCAATAAAGTTATGCGATTGAGCATAGATAGTATTTCTATAAGAAGTTAATTCGTTTGCGAAACCATAATAGACATGCGTACTGTTTCCGATATAATCCTCTGCGTTAGAGTCAGTTTGGTTTACAGTAATAATACCTGATACTGATGAAGCAGTTGCTGCACCAGTTTGTCTTAGAATACCTGTACCGAATCTTGCTGGGTTATTATTATTTGCGTAGTTATCAGCAGTCGTACCACCAGATGCTCCAGAACTTCTACCAGTAAAGGCAAATAATTTAGAACCTTGTGAACCACCTAGACCGAAGTTATTATTACCAGATGCTAAGTCAGAACCAGAGTGAGCTGTGTTCATTGAAGTCGGTAGTTCGTCAGTAGTTGCGTAGAATGATAATTGATAGTTTGTAGTCACAGCACCAGCTTTATCAGTTTCAATAACTGAAGAAGTTGGAGTGTAAGTAATAGTAAGATAGAAGTTAGATCCTTGTTGGTAAATACAACGAGTGACATCAACATTAGGATATAAGTTTCCTGAAGAAGCACCCACACCACCAACAGTTGTTGAGTAGTTATTAGATCCAAGTCCTAGATAGTTTCTAGCTGTTATTGTTACAGATACTGTTTCATCACTATCGTTTAAATTACCATTATAATAAATTCTTGTAAGTGTAGCTTTAATAGGAGTATAACCTGAAGTGGTAATACTCATATTGAAACTTTGTTGGTTAGTAGTGTTCTGAGTAGGCTGTGCGTTAGAGAAAGTTCTACCAGTATATAAGTTTCTTTTATAGAAAGAAGTAAATCTTTGTGTACCATTATTTCCTTCAATTTTATATACTAGTGTTAATCTTGGATGACCTCTAGTAAAATCAAAAGAAGTTAAATTCATTCTTGAACCAAGAGTACCATAGTCAGAATATAATTCTATTGTGTTTGCGTCAACGACATTTACATAGTAAACTGTACCATCTACTAAGCCACCATTCGTTTGACCTCTAATTTGTGTTTGGAAAATTAGTGCAGCATTATCTGCGAAACCATGACCAGTCCATGTAATTCTATCAGTACCAGTATTAATATCGGATGCAGCAAGATACTTATTATAAGTTCCTTCCCAGTCCCATGTTACAACAGGAAACTCTTGAGCACCACCACCACCGATAGCAGTCGTAGCATTTACTGAAGTTGTTGTAGTAATAGTAGCACGAGTATCAACCCATGGATTTCCATCAGGTGCGTTTCCACCATTAGCAGTTGGGTCAGCGATTCTTAAATTTTTCGGACCAACTGTTTGTCTTAAATAAACTCTTGTACCAGCTTTAAGTCCATGAGTTTGAGCAGTAGTCACTGTCATTGTAGATGGGTTAGCACCATCAGTAGCAATCGCAGTACTTGTTAAATCTACATTTAAGTTAGATCCTTCAAAAAATTTCGCAGGGATAACTGAAGTATATGAACCAGAAATAGTTGCAGAAGATTCCGCAGCATTATCCATTTCATAAAAGAATTCTAATTGTGAAGTTAAACCAGATACTAGAAAGAAACCATCTGCAGCATTTAATGTTGTACCTTGTACTAGAATCGGATCTCCTAATGATAAACCTGAGTTCGCTGAAGTCTGTACTTTTACTTGTTTAGAGTTTTGTGTAGTAGTAATAGCTGTTAATTGTTCAAGAGGTACATCACCAGACTGTGAGAAAATAGTTGGGATGTTTAAAACTGTTTGTAGAGTTTCCCACTTTGAAGACTGTAGTCCATATTCAAAGTCAGTATCAATTAAGTTTTCTGGATTCGAAACTCTTAACTTATTAACTGGGTCAAGCATCGCTTCTTCAAACCCAGATCTTGAAAAGTCAGTTTCGTAAAATATTTGTAATCCGTGAGAGTTCTGTACACCTGCAGCAGATAAATCTAATTGAGTAGTGAAAGTGGTAGTGTCTGCAGTGTAATTAAAATTATAATTCGACAGTCCAGCAGCAGGGTCTGCGAAGTTATATAAAATCTTGTTGTTATTAATATCAGTTATTAATAGCAATCTAACTGGTTGAATAATGCCAGGAACAGTAATTTGATTCTGTGAAGCATTTATTGTATAACCTGTAGCGATGAGTTTCTTTGCCATTTATTTTTCCTATAAATTAAATTTGGTATCTTCTATTACCACTTGTTTCTTTATACATACCCTCTTGTGAAAAGATAGAGAAAGAATCTCCTTCGCCACCTCTTATCCTCAAAGGTTCATCGTATATATAAGAGTTTATCTTGTTATATTTAGGTACTTTTTTATCGTTAATAAGAATGTTATCGCTGTATCCAAAAAAGAAAACTCCCATTTCTGGCTCTACAATAAATTCCTTATCTGGATCTAAGTCGTATTTCGTATTAAATCCTGAAAAGTTCCCAAAAGCATAGTTGTCTCCTTCCCATATAAACATATCTTTAGGATCGTGACAACAGTAAAATATACTCTCTTCACTTGAAGTTCTTAAAAGCACATGCGTATAACTAGCAACTCTTTCACAAACTTCTAAAGGAGGAATCGGATTACCTAGATAATCAACTCTTCCTAACTCTGGCTTCACCCATGCCATACCCTCTTGAAGTATGCCATAATGAAACTTTGCTCCTGGTCCCATAGTTCCTAAGACTTTTTTTTCTTCGTCTAGGATCTCTATGTATCCAGTGTGTACGCAAGTTAGTGTACACTTTTCAATATTTGGTATTCCTATAACACCAGTCTGACCTTTTTTACCAGTAGCTTTAGTCACCATGAAATTTTGTTTTGCTCTAGTAGCAATAATTTCCCAGTTCCACTGGTCGTCCTCGTGCACATTTATGTGCATAGTATTAACTTCCTAAGGCGACACTAAGTGCTAAGGAAACTGCCTGCGAATTATATACATCCCAGTTATCGCCATTATATATTTCAGTTTTATCCACATCAGAATTATATCGTAGATCTCCCTTTTTCGCAGGTGCAGGTCGATTTGCTTGAGTACCAATAGGAAACCTTACAGATTCCCCTTGTAGTTCTATATTACTTTGTAAACTTTGACTCTTTATTCTAGACAGTGGCATTTTATTTCCTCTTAACCCTATTTAGTTTATTAAGCACTTCGGTAAGTACCAGATCCAATTAAGTGTGCAGCATCAAGAAAATCAGCATGGGTACAAGCAGTGTATTCACCATCAGTATCTCTTTTAAATAATTTAAGAGACGATGAACCACCCTCTATTCTACCAATCATACTCGTTAATCCTGAAGCCATATTTTCGAACCAGATAGGAATTATAGCATCTCCTGATGCATTAGCAGCGATAGGTATTACCAACTCTGCGTTTCCTGTACTAGATCCTTTTGCTGTAATAGTTAATTCCAAATTCAGCATAACTATATTACCAACTTTTGTAAAGTAAGTTGTATTTACAGCAGTAGCACCCATATTCATTCCTACTTGTGCTCCACCGAAACCTAATACTGTTGCTAATGAACTCTCTCGGTAATCATCTAAAGTTTGAGAATTAGTAGAAGCATTTTGTGATGCTGGGAATTTAATTTGTCCTGCACTTGCTCCACTTATATCTAATTCGGAACCTAATGTTAGTTGAGCATCTACACTTTGTGCGGAACCTGAGTTAGATAAAACTGGATTGGCTCCTAAGTGTGCAGCAACTGCACCACTTGCTAATTTTGTACTTGGTATTGTATTGTTTGCCAGCTTATCCCCAGTCATAGATAAGTCAGCGAATGCTGAAGCTGTTAGTGTACCATCTACGAATGCGTTTCTTGATACTGTACTAAATCCTAAATGTACAATTGTAACAGTCACACCAGCAGATAATGGAGTGACTAATGTTAGAGTCGTACCAGATACTGAGTAGTGTGTAGTTTCTGTTTGTACTGAACCATTAATAATTACTAGAATAGAATTACCACTTGGTGGAGTCTTAGATAAAGTAAATGCTGACTGTGAAGCTGTAGAAGTAAATTTATCTACAGTAAAGGTTTTTAAATTTGTTGATAAACTTGTTTCTGTAACAGATCCAGCAGCAGGTACTTGTTGAAAACTAGACCCACCATGGTGACCTATGTATAAATTTTCTCCAGGTCTTGGTACTCCATTAAAATATAATCCTTGCGATGGTAAAGTTTCTATAGAGTCAATAGTAAACGATCCTTCATCTCCTACAAATGTTAAATCTAATTCTGCTCTGTTTGCGAATGAGAATGCTGCAGAAGCAATAACTGTAGTCACATTTGCTTTTAGTGTTAAAGATGTATCACTTTCTATACTTAATATAAATCCGATCTGACTATCACCAATAAATAATGCGTTTCCTGTTGCTAGTTCTGAAGTAAAGGAAGTTCCTGTACCTGTTACAGTTGCTGTATTACCAGCCATAGCAATCGTTCCTGTTCCTACAGAAGCACCAGCACCACCAGTTGTAAGACCAATAGATGGTTTAGATGTATAACCAGAACCAACTTCTGTTAAAGATACACCTGTGATAGCACCACTTCCGTCTACACTACTAATAACTGCTGCTGCTTGAAGACCACCTGTTTGAGGATTTTCTATAGCGATAGTTGTAGTAGTAAAGTCATAATCAGAACCACCAGAATCTACTGCGATAGAAGCCACACCTCCGTCTGAGTTTAATGTGGCAGTAGCAGTTGCGTTTACACCACTTCCTGAAGAAGTAATTGTTACAGCAGGTGCAGATGTATAACCTTTACCAGCTTTCGTAACAGCAACACTTTGAAGTGCTCCAGCAGAAGATATAGAAACTGTAGCAGTCGCTCTTTCGTTTCCTGTAATATTTGGTGCACCGATCGAAATAGTATCTGTGGTAGCATAACCTGAGCCACCTGATTGAACGATACTAATACCTGTGATTGTACCAGTAGTATATGATATCGTAGTATCGTCATGTTTAATTTGAGTATCAATACCAAAATCAATATTAGGTGTATTTAATGTGACACCTGAACCAGTAGATGGTGGAGTTCCTCCAGCAGTTGCGGCAACTACATCTAATATTCCTGTAGTAGCATCTACAACTAAAAATGTATTTGCACCTTGTGTGACTAAATCTCCACGAGCAGGTTGTGAAGCACCAGAGGTTAATGTTAAACTTGAATAAGTTAATCTATAGACATCTTGTATAGTGTATGCGTTTACTGGTTCTTGTACAATATTTCCAAGTACAACCTGAACATTTGATTCAAATGCTCCAGGAACAGTTTGACTTAACTTGAATGCCTTTTCATTTCCAGAACACTCGAACTCATCTCTAGGACGAGCGAGGGTAGTGGCGACATTAACTGATTGTGAACCAATATACGACATAGTTTATTTCCTATACATCTTCTAAGATTGAAGCAACAACATCTATTGAACTTGCAGTATTACCTTGACACTTCAACACTTGGTTTCCGTCTAATACAACTTTCTGATTTGATATTACTTGTAAAGTGCCACCTGTTGGGATAGGAGCATTTTTTACAATATAATAATCAACACCTGAAGCACTGACGAATACATCAGCAGTGACAGTAGCAGAAGTTGTGTTAGCAAGGTCGCACTCTATTACGATACTTTGCTTTAAGCTGGGAGCAGTATATAGTGTGACAGGCGAGGTCCCAACATCCTTCGCCAATCCATTTTTAAAGTCATTTGCCATTTAATTTTCCCTTTTCTTAAAGACTAGCCAAGTGCAATGCTCATTGCTATTGAATAATCTCTTGCGTTATTTACAGCCGAAGTTAAATCCGACTCTCCATTTTCTAGTAATGCTAAGTCACCAAGTTTATTTTCTTGGTTGTTTCCCTTAGTAATATTCAAATTTGTTTTTACTCGCCACTGGTCAAAAGTTTCATTTTGACTTACCTGTGCGACTGCAGCTTCTAGTGCCATTATTCTTTCTCCAGTAGTTGTGTTAGCATACTTTTGATATCTTTCATATCATCTTTAAGTATATTTATTTCTTTTTTCATAGCTTCTTTTTCAGCAATCTCAGAGATTTTACTCTTCTGATGTTGTTTATATCTATTATAAGCATTAGTGTTCGTATTAATTATTGCTTTACTATGCTTATCCTTTTTTAAATCTGGTTCCCCTTCAATCTTTGTTCCTACAAACATACTCACTCCTAACTATGACATATTAATCTGAATGCCTGAACTTTTGGTACCGAAGCTGTATCAGTAGATTTCATTACAATCTTAACTACAACTTTCGTAAAGTTTGGTATATCAGATACTGTTATATTTCTTTCTTTAAAATCGTTTTCTGCGTCTTTAGATGCTACAGTAAATCCAGTATCAATCCAATTTAAAGTATCAGGATCTGTATCACCAGAGAATGCTTTATAGTAAACATCTATGTCAGTTGCTTTAGGTACATTAGCATCAAAAGTAATATTTAATGCGTCAGCTGGATTAGTAAGCTCTAGAGTTCTAGTAATATAGTTTGCTAAGTTAGTAGCACCAACAGGAGCAGTATCAGCAACGAACTGTTCCATAGTAGCAAAGTTCCAAGTAGAAGCTGATATATCTTTTCTTATTATAATATTCTTAGCAGTAAGTGCAGCAGTTGCGTTAGCATCTAATGCTATGTTTGTTCCATTTACTGATGCGACTGTACCAAGAATCGTTCTATTAAATATTTGTATTCCACCGACAGTAGCTAGAGATCCAACACCATCAGCATCTTCTATAACTAATATATCACCAGCTACAAGTTTTCCATCAACAGCACCAGATGCTGTGACATTAATTGAACTAGTTTGTGATGTAATAGTAAATCCTGCTCTTTGCTCAGTAAAGTTTTGAGCAACATCTAAAACAATATTATTGCCTTCATTAAAATTAAAGTTTGCAGTTTTATTTATTACAACTTTATCGAGCTCCTCATTACCACCGAATGGTAAAGTGCTAGAAGAAGTGGTGACTGATTCAACATCAATCGCTCCATTTAATTCTGGGTGTATGTTAGTTAAGTATAATTGACTTCCTGCTATAACATTATCAAGTAAGTTATCAATCGCATCTACACTTGACTCTATTCCTTTTGCTCCATGATTGAAAGCAATTACTGGGTCAGATGTTATATTGAAAGTTGCAGCAGTAGAAACTTGAGCAGTATTATCACATAGTGTTATACTAGTATCACTTCCAACTGTTCTTACTCTACCTAATGCACCAGCACTAGTTGTTAATGTATCACCAA
>MDTB01127258.1_pt1 | contig 18808 bp, 22 predicted proteins | sample 811161 | NCBI WGS metagenome assembly MDTB01 (sample SAMN05326650, study PRJNA326480) | marine metagenome | isolation source: seawater | place: Mediterranean Sea | collected 2009
ATGAATATTCATCGCCATATTTAAAATAAGCATCAATGCGATGAAGTTTGATGAAATTACTGTAACTTTCCATCCTATAAAACCTAATAAACCAATCATTATTATAACTGAGGTAGCGCATCCTAATAAAGGCATTAGTACCCATTTTAAATTTCTAAATATAAACCAAAGTGTAAGTACGATAAAAATGAATACCCCAATACCAAAAACTACTATGTCACTTTTTATATAACTCATCATATCGTTTGCAATCATGGGAATCCCGCCCAGATAAATTTTAGCATTTTCTCCATATTTACTTATTACATCTCTTATTTCAGTTATATTTTGATGATTTCTAATATTATATAAGTTTTTATAATCCTCATATTCTCTGATAAATTTTTTATAATTTACTTTTTCTTCTTTTGATAATTCAGCTTCATTAGATTGTTCAAAGTATTTATCTTTAATTTTTATGTATTCGGCTAATCTTTCATCTTTTTTTAAATAAACTACGACACCTGATGTTTTACCATCTTTGCTTATGACGTAATCTTTATAAATTGGACTATTTATAATTTCGTCAAAACCTCTTTCTCTGTCTATCTCAGGATAAGCCAAGGTTTTGTAATTTTTTAGTCTTTCCATTAATCCCTCATCTGTGCTTTTTAAGAGAGGAACATCAATTACGGAAATTACGCTATCTACCCAAGTCAATTTTTCAATTTTGGATTTAAGTAACTGAAGATTTAATATAGTTTCTTTTTGTGTAAAACTTGATACAGGTGTATAAGTTAAAACTAAAAAGTCTTTAGAACCATAAGTTTCATTTATATCTCTTAAATATTTAAGATCGGGGTCACCTTCAAGTAAAAGTGAATCTGAGGAGGCATCTAGATTAAATTTTTTAGCTTGATAAAGTGAAAATACTACTAAAATTGCTAAAAAAAAAAGAGTTATTTTCGATAAATCAGTTATTATTTTTTTATAAATAGCAGCAAGCATGAGAATAATTCAGATATATCTTAATTTTTTTATAACTAAAGGAAAAATTAATGTTAATTTTTGGTCAAATCTTTAAATTTTGTGTAAATTCCCTCAAATTCAACTTTAACAGTACCAGTTGGACCATGTCTTTGTTTTCCAAGTATGATGTCAGCTAAACCATTAATATCGTTCATTTTAGATTGCCACTCAGCGTGCTCGATAGATCCTAATTTTGGTTGTTTCCTTTCAAGATAATATTCTTCTCTATAAACAAACATTACAACATCTGCATCTTGCTCAATAGAACCGGATTCTCTTAAATCAGCTAATTGAGGTTGTTTATCATCTCTTTGCTCTACTGCTCTTGATAATTGTGAAAGAGCTAAAACTGGTACGGATAATTCTTTTGCTAATGCTTTCAGTCCTTGCGTAATTTCAGAAATTTCGTTGACTCTATTTTCAATTTTATTTGAACTTGATCTCATTAATTGTATGTAATCTACTACTATTAAGCTTAGCCCAAACAATCTTTTGATTCTTCTCGCTCTATTACAGAGTGTAGCTATTGTAATTGCTGGAGTTTCATCAATATATAAAGGAAGATTGTATATGTTTCTTGACGTCTCTATATACCTATTTATCTCTTCTTCTGTCACTTTTCCTCTTCTTATATCATCAGATTTTATTCTTGCTTGCTCAGATAAAATTCTAGTAGAAAGTTGCTCAGAAGACATTTCTAAGGAAAAAAAAGCAATAGAGGATTTCTCTTGTCGTTTTAAAATATTTTGCGCTGCATTATAGGCTATATTCGTCGCTAAAGCAGTTTTACCCATAGATGGTCTGCCGGCTATAATCACTAAATCTGATTTATGTAAGCCTCCTATTTTTTGATCTAAATCAGTTAATCCGGTAGGAACACCTACAATACCTTGATCATTTTGCATTGCTAATGTTGCCATTTCAATTGTTTGATCTAGTGCTTTATTAAATTTAAGGAACGATTGCGAAAAACTACCTCTCTCTGCTAAATCAAATAAAGATTTCTCCGTTCCCTCAATAATACTTTCAGCATTTTGTTCTTGAGAATTAGCATTTAAAGTATCAGAATTTAATTTGTCAGATATTTTAATTAGTTCCCTTCTAAGATACATTTCTTGAATTATTTTTTGCGTAATCGTTTGCCTGTTTTACAGATCCAGAAAATCTTGTTAATTTAACTAAATACTCTGTTCCACCTACTTCTTCAAGAATGTTTTCTTTTTCAAAAAAATTTTTAAGAGTAATGGGGTTTGCGATCATCCCCTTGTTGTTCAAACTTTCAATTACTTCAAAAATTTTTATATGTGAAGGATCATAAAATGTTTGTGGGTTTATAAAACTAGATATCTCATCGATTATATCATTATTTACCAAAATTGAACCTAGGAGGGCCTGTTCTGCTTCAAGATTAGAGGGCTGCTTATTTTCATTATTGTTTTTGAAGGATTCAATTTTACTCATTACACATTTTTAAGCGAAAATTTGCCTTGTTTAAAACAAAAGTTACGCACTGTTTTTGATGTACTGTGGAAAAGTTTACTTAGACTTTGGTTTATCTATCTTGACACTTATTTTTGCTTTAACTTCAGGGTGAAAATTAATCTCGATTTCATAATTGCCAATTTTATTTAAATCGTTTTTTAAAACTATTAGAGATGGAGACAATTCTAAATTAATTTTTTCTTTAATTACATTTGTAATTTGTTTTGGTTTTATTGAACCGTACAATTCTCCATTTTCTTTACATTCTTGATAAAAATTGAATATTTTGCCGTTTATTTTTTTAGAAACAATTTCTAATTTGTTTTTAGTTTCATTATTTTTTTTAATTAACTCATCCTTTTTTTTACTCACTATTTCTAGATTTTGCTTATTAAATCTTAAAGCTTTTCCTTTTTTTAATAGAAAGTTTCTACCATAACCATTTTTAACAATTACCTTCTCTCCAATTTTTCCAAGGTTTGAAATATTTTCTAATAATATTAATTCCATTTAAATTAATCCCAAAATTTTTGCTCTCTTAATTTCTTTAGTAAGCCTTCTTTGTTTGTTGTATGATACAGAGGTGATTTTAGAAGATAATATTTTTCCATTGTCGGAAATATATTTTTTCAATAAACTTATATTTTTGTAATCTATTTTTGGAGCACCTTTAACTGAAAGTGGACATTTCTTTGAAAATTTTCCATCATTTTTTTGAAACAAACTTAGTTTACTTAAAGAGTTTGAGTTCCTTTTTTGAAATTTTTTATTTTTTCTTTTCATAAATCTTTTTACTGAAATACTCAATATCAGTTTCTAACTTTTTATATTTTACAACCAGATGCCTAATTATAGACCGATCAATCTTTGTTTTTTTCTCTATTTCCTCTAAAGTTTCTCTATTACCCTTAAACTTAATATGTATAAAAAAACCTTTATTAAATCTTTTAATTTGCTGAGTTAGACTCATTAAACCCCAATTTTCAATTTTAACTACTTCACCGGCGGTATTATTGATTAATTCAGAATATTTATCTGTTAAAATTTTTAAATCTTTTTCTGCTAAATCTTGTCTAGCTATTAAAGTATTTTCGTAAAAAGCCATCAGTTTAAAGTATTAAGTAATTATTATTATAATTTATAAAAATTGGATATATACTATATTAATCAATTATAGCAATACTAATTTAACTAATTTAACTGTATATATATTACCAATGAACGCTTTATTATTTCCAGGCCAAGGATCTCAAATAGTGGGTATGGGATCTGAATTTTATGATAAATTTAAACTTGTTAAAAATATATTTAAAGAAGCTGATGAGAGGTTAAACTTTAATTTATCCAAAATAATACTCGAAGGACCAGCTGATAAGCTTAAATTAACTGCAAACACACAACCAGCAATACTTACAGTAAGTTTTTCAATTTTTAAAGTTATAAAAGAAGAATTTAATTTTAATTTATCCTCATTTGAATTTTTTGCAGGGCATTCACTTGGTGAATATAGTGCACTAGTTTCTTCTGACTCATTAAGCTTTTCAGACGCAGTTTACTTATTACATGAAAGAGGAAAAGCCATGCAAGAAGCAGTTCCGGTTGGAGAGGGAAGCATGGCCGCTATTTTTGGTTTGAAAATTGAGGAGCTTAAGACTCTATTAATAGAGCAAAAAAGCGGTGTTTGTGAAATTGCTAATGATAATGCCGATGGTCAAATAATCATCAGTGGTGAAAAAAAAAGTGTAGATAATTTTTTGCAATTATTAAAAGAAAAAAAAATAAAATCAATTCCTTTAAATGTTAGTGCACCATTTCATTGTTCATTAATGAAACCGGCAGCTAAAATTATGGAAGAAAAAATAAAAAATACATCTTTTAACAACTCAAAATTTAAAATAATAAACAATGTTACTGCTAATGAAGAAACAGATGCATTAACTTTTAAAAAATTATTAGTTGATCAAATTTATTCAAGTGTAAAATGGCGAGAAACTTTAATTTACATGTCAAAAAAAGGTATTAAAAATTTTATTGAGATTGGACCAGGAAAAGTTTTGAGCGGAATGGTAAAAAGAACTATAAAAGATGAAAATTTAAACTGCTTTTCAATTAATTCAATTGCTGATATTAAAAATCTTAATGATAAATTTAAAAAATAAAAAAATTTTAATTACTGGAGCAACAGGAGGTATTGGAAAAAATATTGTTGAAAAATTTAATAGTTTAGGTGCAAAAATTGTAGCTTCAGGAACAAATGAAGAAAAACTTAAAAATTTAAAAGAAAAATTTCCTGAAATAATTACTTTAAAATTTAAATTAGATGAGCATAACAAAATTGAAAGTTTTATAGATACTGCTTCAAAAAATCTTGATGGTCTTGATATCCTTATAAACAATGCAGGTATTACTCTTGATAATATTTCAATCAGATTAACAGAAGAAAACTGGAAAAAAGTTTTAGATATTAACCTAACATCTAGTTTTTTAATGTGCAAACATGCAATAAAAAAAATGTTAAAGCAAAAATATGGAAAAATAATTAACATTACTTCTATCGTTGGACATACTGGAAATTTAGGTCAAGCTAATTACGCAGCTTCTAAAGCTGGAATTATCGGGTTTTCAAAATCATTAGCAATTGAGTATGCTAAAAAAAATATAAGTATTAATTGTGTGTCACCTGGTTTTATAAAAACAGAGATGACTAATAAAATAAACGAAGATTTTAAGAAAATTTTGATTAGCAAAATACCATCCGGAGATTTAGGAACTGGAGAAGATGTATCTAATTGTGTTGTATTTTTAGCGTCTGATATGGCGAGATATATAAATGGTGAAACCATACACGTAAATGGTGGGATGTATATGGCTTGACAATTGTAAACAATAATCTATTAAGAATTAAATAATTTAGAAAGGAATTCATGTCAGAAAATATAAAAGAAAAAGTAAAAAAAATAGTCGCAGATCATCTAGGTATCGAAGTAGAAAAAGTAACCGAAGAATCAAGCTTTATTGATGATCTAGGTGCAGATAGTTTAGACACAGTTGAGTTAGTAATGGCTTTTGAAGAGGAATTTGGTTCAGAGATATCAGATAGTGAAGCAGAAAAAATTTTAACTGTCGGTGACGCAATTAAGTTTATTGAAAGTAAAAGCAACTAATTTCTAACAAAATTAATTTAAATGCCTCCTTTAGGAGAAAATATAATGGTTGTACTTTCATCTCCTTCGGGTGTTGGTAAGACTACAATCACAAAAAAAATTCAACAAAAATACCAAAATTTCAAAGTTTCAGTTTCTCACACAACCAGAAAACCTAGATCAAACGAAGTGGATGGAGTAGATTATAGTTTTGTTTCCAAAAATAAATTTGAAAAATTAATAAAAGATAATGAGCTTTATGAACATGCTAAAATTTTTGAGAACTACTATGGGACCTCAAAAAAAAATGTTGATCAATTGATAAAAAAAAATGATATTTTATTTGATATTGATTGGCAAGGAACACAACAATTATCAAATTCAATTAATTCGAATTTAATAAAGATTTTTCTTATTACTGACAGCAAGGAAGAGCTAAAAAAAAGATTACTAAAAAGAGATCAAAACACTATAGAAGAAGTGGAAAAGAGATTTAATTCATTCAATGAGGACGTTAAGCACTGGAGAGATTATGATTATATTCTAATAAATAAAAATCTCGATGTATGCTTTAAGCAGATTGAAAAAATAATTTTAAACATTAAAGATAAAAATATCAATTTTTTTCGTAAAGTTCAGTAATTTTATAAAACATTCCGGGACTAATTTGTTCAGGTCTTAAATTTAAATTGAGTTCAGGAATTTTTTTTAATTTTTTAATTGATAATATTTTTTTTATTTTTTTATTTATCATTTTTCTTCTATTTGAAAAAAGAAGGTTAGTTATTTTTTCTAAATTTGAAATATTTTGTATCTTATAAGTATTTTTTTTTTCGAATTTTAAAATGAATGACCATTGATTTAACTTTTGGTTTTGGAAAAAAACAATTAGCCGATACCAAGAATTTTTTTATGATGTGTAAACTATAATTTGAAATAATAGATAATCTCCCGTAATGTTTAGAGGGAAACTCACCAATAATTCTCTCTCCTAATTCTTTTTGGAACATAAAAATCAAATCGTTAAATTTATGCTTAAGTTCTTTATTTTTTAACAATCTTACAAGTATTTGCGAAGAAATATTATACGGTAAATTGCCTATAATAATTAATTTATCTTCATTTAAATTATTAAAGTCAAATTTCAATATATCAGCATTTATAATTTTTAATTTTTTTGTTAAAAAATATTTTGAATGCAAATAATTTGTCAAATCATAATCTTTTTCGATTAATGTTAGTGATTTAGGTTTTAATTTAAGTATTTCATCAGTAAGAGCTCCTTTTCCAGGCCCAATTTCAATAAGATTTTTTCCATTAATATTAACTAAACCTAAAATTTTCTTTACAATATTTTTTTCAATCAAAAAATTTTGACCAAGAGATTTTTTAGGTAAGTTCATTTATTAAAATTATCAATAAATTTTATGCAATCCAACAAACTTTCTGGATTAGATTTTTTTTGCAATATTCTATCAACAGCTACCCCATGATCAGGTGAAACTCTTATATATTTAAGTCCTAAAGTTAAATTTATAGCTTTAAATTTATATAGAGTCTTGAATGGTGATAGCACTTGATCATGGTACATTCCAATTATAACATTAAAATTCTTATAATTTTCAATAAACAAAGTGTCAGAAACCAAAGGTCCTTTGACATTAATTCCTAATTTTATAATCTTATTTATTGCAGGAATAATAACTTTTTTTTCTTCTGAATTATTTCTAAATTCTGAATTGTGAGGGTTTAAACCAAGTACACCAATTTTAGGCTTCTTTTTAAATAATCTTTTATACCAATTATTTATTGTTTTAATCTTATTGATAATTATTTTCTTATTAATATTTTTTGAAACTGATTTTATATCTAAATGTGTAGTAATTGGAGAAACTATGAGCTTATTGTTCATGATAATCATAACTTCTGAATTTTTTTTAATTTTACAATAGGAGGCTAAAAGTTCAGTAACACCAGTTTCTTTTTTACCTAATAATTTTTTATTAATAGGACAATTTATTAAGCCTACGACGTCTTTATTTAATGACAATTTATGTGCTTTTTTTAATGACTCCATCACAAATATTGACGAAGATTTTTTTGAAACTTTAAAGGGATTAACAAAATTTAAATTAATATCTATAACTTTTAATTTATTTGAATTTTTAGTTTCAGAAATGTTTTTAACAGGAGTAATTTGAATTTTATAATTAAGTTTTTTAAATTGTTTTCTCAATAAATTACAGTTTGATATTAAAAATAAATTTTTTTTTATTCTTTTTGATAATTTTTTCCAGCTTTTAAAAATTATCTCTGAATTTATGCTATTAGGGTCTCCGCTGACTAAAATAATTTTTTTCTTCATCTATATTGAATTAAATTATTATTTTTAAGTTTTGATAAATGACTTCTTGAGTATAAGTTAAAAAGTTCATTTTGTTTTTGATTGATTAGGTTTTTTTTTATTAATTCACCATCTATTTTGTTTTGCATATTCCTTGATGAATTTAACTTTAAAATCAAAATACTATTCGGTTGAATTACAGGCTCACTAATTTGACCAGGTTTTAATAACTTAACAGTATTATTAATTTTTTTCGAAAGTATATTTAAATTAATCCAACCTAAATTTCCTTTATCAGAAGCAGAGTCTGAAATACTAAATTTTAGCGCTGTGTTTTCAAAACCATTTTGTGATATTTGTTTCATAATTTTAGATACAAGTTCATCGTTACTAACCTTTTCATCTTGAAGCACTTCTATTTCGGATAAATTTACTTCTTGATTTTGAGAAGAGGATTTAATTATCTTTTTAACCTCTTCATTAATAAATTTTTCATCAATCTCTATTTTTTTAGAATATGTTAAATATATAAATTGTTGCCATTTAAGATCTGTTTCTATTTCTTTTTTCCATATGTTAAAGTCTAAATTATAATTTTTAAAATCATTTTTAAGTTTTTTAACATTATTTTTTGCTATTTTATTTATATAAGAATTTAATCGTTGCTCATTTACTTTAAAATTAAACTTTTCTAATTCAATTTCTTTTAATTTATAAAATATTAAATTATCTAAAGTTTGTTTTTTTATTTCATCTATATTTTTTTGAGAAATTTCATTTCCTGAAATAATTAAAGTGCTTAAAATCTTATTTTTTACTTCATAACTGGTGATAATTTTATTGTCTACTTTGACAACAATTGAATTTTGAATACTAGAATATAAATTAACAATTGATGAAAAAAAAAATACAAAAAAATAAACTAGATAAATGTATTTTTTCATTGTTTTAAATTAGGTCCATCAATACTACCAAATGGCACAAGTGTAATTTTAAACATTAACGAGTCTTCCGGCTCTAATTCAGAATCTTTGTAAAATTCTCTACGATAGACCAAGCCTGCTCTTAAACAATCATTTATATATTCATAACTTAAATTATAAAACTCAGATGAGTTTGTTATTAAATTTCTTTTTGCTTTAAAAGAGATTAAACCTTTATCTTTATTTTTTAAATTAATCTCAGTTTTAAAATAATCTTGATTTCCGATGTGCTTATTTTCATTCAAGTAATCGAAACTTAAATTTAAAGGACCATTTTTATAATTTGCACCTATTTCATTATAGTTAAAATCATTATAATTTTGGTCTAAAGAAAAATTATATTTTACTTCGAAATTATCAGTTAATTTTAAATTACTTGAACTTACTATGTCTGATAGTTTTTCGTTTAAACTACTTTTGTCCGACATCTTCTTATTTTCTTTTTCATTTATTATTTGTGCTAACGAAAAATCAAATTTTGTAACATCTCCATTTTTAACTTTATAATCAAAACCTACTGTTCCAGACAAACCAGTTTCAAAATTATTTAGATTAGAAATTCTATTCATGTCAAAAGCACTAGTCGGGGTCAGTCTTGATCCATCCGTCTCTTTTCTCATGGTTCCAGGAGCATACCTAATTAATGTTTTAGGTTTTAATAAATGATTAAATCCGCCTTTAAATTTTATTAAATTCAGTTCTGATAACAATCCAATTGAACCAAATATTTCACTAGTAGGACTCTCTTTAAATATATCAACATTTTTACTTTCATAATTTATATTTCTTATATTAGCTAAAATCTTACTATTTAAAGAGTTTTTTAAAACTTTATTATTTGACTCAAAATTTAAATCATTTACTAAAAAATTTGTAAATTTATTTGTATCGTAATTATGCACTTTATAATTAGTTAATAATTCTGCACTACCAACATCTTCTTTGAAGAATATGTTTTTATCTAAAGTTAATTCTGGTAAAATATATTCGTACTTATCTTCGTAACTAGATTTTAAAGTTTCATATATACTTACATTTATTCCAAAAAATAAATCATATCTCTCTTGAGAAAAATTAATAGAATTCTCTAATGTTTCAGTATTATAGTTAACTAAATTGGAGTCTATTTTGTATAATTTAAGATATTTATCGTTAGAAACCTCTTGAGTATTAATTTCTATTTTGTTTTCATAACCATTTTTATCAGTAAAATTTTTGACTATTTTAGAAAAAAAATGTGATTTATCTCCATCTCTTTTTTTACTATTAGTGTTTTTGTATCCTTTTGTATAACCAAAATTTGTTAAAAAATTAGTATTTTTAAAAGCCTGGTGATACTCGCCTAAAATTAAAGGATTCTCTGTAGCATAAAGTCTATTTGTCAGAGTAAAATTTTTATCTACACCCAAATCAAAAAAATAAGGTATTGAAACACTGGTTCCTAAATTTTTTGAATCATAAAAAGATGGTGTTAAAAATCCTGACCTTCTTTCAACTGAAGGGTCAGGATGTGATAACCGAGGAAAATAAAATATTGGAAAATCATAAACTTTTACAACTGCACTGTTATAATAAATTGTTTTTTTTAAATTATCATGCAGCATTTTTTTTGATTGTATAGTCCATGGTGGACATTTATCTTTCTCTCTATATTTACATAAGGTAAAAATACTTTTATCAAAAGTTGATTTGTCTTTTTTAATATTTATTGCATTTGAAAAAATTCTTGGATTATTCTTTGGGTTAATTTTGAACTCATTACTATTTAAAAATGCTTTAGAGTCAGTGCCTAATATTTCTTTTCTTTTTGTATCAATGTAAATTTGAGAAAACTCATATTTGTTGTTCTTATTATCTTTAATCTCTACAAAACCTATTGATTTGAATAAACTATTTTCAACAGAATATTCAAAGTTATCAAGATATATTAGGTTTCCATCTTGATCCTTTAAAATCGATTTTTTTTCAGATTTAATAATTTTGTTTATATTATCAATAAACATATCATTACCATTAAGATAGTAATTTTCAACGGTTTCAACTTTTGTCTCACCTATGGTTTTTAATACTTCATCTTTTTCGTAATACTCAACATAATTTGTTAGTAGTTTATTCTTCTTATTATCAATTATTGATATATTTTTTTTTAAAATTAAAATTCCTTTTTCTCTATTAAACTCTGCATAATCACTTTGTAATTCTTTATCTTTAGTTTTTACAACCACATTTTTTTCAAAAATTGATAAATTTGTACTTTTATCTAATGAAATATTTTCTGCAGTTATAAAAAGATTTTCAGCAAAAGAATTATTCGCAAAAAAAATTAATAAAAGTAATAAAAATTTATTTTTCATTTATTTGAATAACACCTATTAAAGTGAAAAAACTTAAAGTAATTACAGGGCTCCAAATTGATAAAAACAAAGGTATTCTATCTGTTTTACCTAAAGCCAAGGATAAGTCTTTAAAGTAATAAATAATCACACAAAAAACCAAACCAATAATTATAAAATTAAAGTTTTGAGAATTTTTCATGGTATGTAATGTTAGAACAGAAGCTAACCCAGTCATCACAAATAAATAAAAAGGTAATGTCATCATACTGTAAAGATTGATTTTCAAAAACTCTTCGTTATAACCTTTTTTTAACATACTTTTAAAATCTAAAAGTATTTCTACAAAAGAAAAAGTATCGGAATTATTAAATAAATTGATTAATTTATCATAATTATAATTTGAATTAATTAAATATTCATCAACTGGAATTTTCTCAACCATACCATTTTTAAAATTTGTAATCTTAACTTTTTTTAAAATCCATTTGCTGGTTTGTATATTTGCTGTCTCAGCTTTTACAATTTTAGTCAATTTATAACCTTTATTAAATTCAAATATTTGTAAATCTGACAAAGTAATATTATTTAGTGTTGAAGCTGTAATTACTCTATCACTATCATCAAAATATTCTTTTATCCATAACCCATTGTTATTAAAAGATACTAGATGATCAATATCTCTTGCATACTTTGATTTTGTTTTTTCATAATACTTTATTAATGAAGAAGTCATAGGATTTACAAGAAATAAAATTACCCATCCTAATAAAAATGATGTAACGGCTAATATAAAAAAAATTTTTATATTTGAATATCCATAAACTTTTAAAGTTAAAAGGTCTTTATTGTTTCTTATTTTAACCATATACCAAACACTTGAAATAAAAATTATAAATGGCAATAATTTTATTATTAAGCTAGGTACAAATATACATGTTAATAATAATGGAGTTAAAATGTTAACTTCTGCATATTTAAAAAATTCTACTTCTTCAAAAAGATTTAAAATAATTCCAAAACAATAAAAAGCTAAAGTGACTAAAAAAAAGTACTTCAAATAATTTTTTAACAAATAATTTAAAATTATATTATTCATAATTAAATTTTCTTTGAGAATTTATAAAAAAGCACAGGGTAAATTATGATAAAAATAATTAATGGGAAAATTATATAAAATAATCTTAAAAAGTAATTTGTCCCGGTATACTTAATTATTAATTCTATAAATACAAGTACAATAAGATTTAACATAAAAATAGAAATTTTCTGAAAAATTAAATTTTCATTTTTAAAAAATAAAAAAGAACACATTAAACAAAGTACTGGTATATACATCGGCAAAATTAATCTTCTCATTATTATAGGTATAATTTCTTTTTTTGCACCTTCATTACATAATTTTGATTTATTATTTTTAATTAAACATTTTAATAAAATAAAAGTAGAAGTTTCTTGTAATTTAGGTTGTCTAATAACAGCTGTTGTTAAATTATTTAAATTGATACTTAATCGTTCAAATTTGATTATCTCACTTTTATTCATTTTTTTTTTTGAAATAATTTCACCATTTATTAAAAATAAACTTTTCTTTTCTACAATTCCTCTCTCAGCAATAATAGTAGTGTCATCAATTTTCGAAGAATCAGAAGACAAATTATTTAAATTATTCCCACTATCATGAAGAAATACATTTTTAACTTCATTATTTTTTTTTTCCTCAACAAAAAAAGTTAAACCTTTAAAAGAGTCAGAGAATTGTTTAGATCTAATAGTTGGCAAAAAGGAGCTAAATTGACTTTGACTAAGCATTTGCCTAGATTTATTTAGCGCTATAGGCGTTAGATATACTGAAAAAATCAAATAAAGAAATATGGTACATACAGAAACTGATAAAAGTAAATTGACAATTACTATTTTTTTTACTCCAGTAGACCATAAAATGATAAATTCACCATTATTTTTATGTTTTAAAATAAAAATTGCTAATGAAATTAAGAATGCAATTGGAAAGAATTTTGGCGCTATACCAAAAATGTTTAAAATTGAATATTTAAAATATATTGATAAAGAATAACCATTATCAACTATTAGATCCAAAAAATTGACCGCTCTTACAGTCAGTGCAATTAAGCACAAACCAGAAATAATTATAAAAAACGTTTTAAATATTTCTAAAAAATAATTTTGATAAATTTTGTTTTGAAACATAAGAAACTTTCTCATATAAATAATGCATCCAAATGACAAATTCAATCAATGGTTTTATTTTAATGAATTTAACGTTGAATAATCAAGTATTTGCACATATATAACAACAATCTATCTTAAAATTAAAAAAATATTTATGACAATTAAAATAAATTACTTAAAAAAAACTGTAAATAAAACTAATTCAAACTTAGTGCTTTATTCGAATGAAAAATTCGCCATTGAAGCATTAAAAAAATATATTTCAAAATCTGAATTTGATTATATTAAAGATTTGTTAAAAAATAGCGATCTAAAAAAAAATATATTAGTTTTTGAAATAAACTCTAAAAGAAAAATTATCATAATTTCAATAAAAAATAACTTAAAGATTTCAGAGGTAGAAAATCTTGGTGCAGAATTTTATAGAACTGTAAATTTTGGAAAGAACAGTGAGTATTTCTTAAATTCTGATAGTATTAGTGGAAAATATAATAATTTTTTAAGTCACTTTCTTCATGGCATTACATTAAAATCTTATGAATTTAAAAAATATAAATCTAAAAATGAAAATAGGTTAGTTACAATCAATATTGTTGGTCACAAAAACAAACCAACGATTCAAAATCAGATTAAATTTAAAGCTATTGAGAAAGGAACTTTTTTTACAAGAGATTTAGTTTCTGAGCCTGGAAATGTTTTGCACCCTGATGAGTATGCAAAAAGATTAAATTCTCTAAAAAGAGATGGTTTAAAAGTAAATACAATGAATGAAAAAAAACTTAAATCTCTAGGTATGCATTCTCTATTAGGTGTTGGTATGGGTAGTGTGAGAGGATCTTACCTTGTGACTCTTGAGTGGAATGGAGCAAAAAAAAATTCTAGACCTATAGCTTTCGTTGGAAAAGGAGTTACCTTTGACACTGGTGGCTATTCGTTGAAACCAGCAAAATTTATGGAGGATATGACTTATGATATGGCTGGTTCAGCCGCAGTTGTTGGTTTAATGAAAACTCTAGCATTAAGAAAAGCAAAAATTAATGCTGTAGGTGTTGTAGGCTTAGTGGAAAATATGGTTAGCGGAATTGCACAAAGACCTGGTGATATTGTTAAATCCTATAGTGGTAAAACTATAGAGATATTAAATACTGATGCGGAAGGCCGATTAGTTTTAGCTGATGCTTTGACTTATACAGAGAAAAAATTTAAACCAAAATTTATAATTGATTTAGCAACGTTGACTGGTGCAATTATCGTTTCATTGGGATCAGAGTATGCTGGTTTATTTTCTAACAATGATAAATTGTCAAAACAAATTATTGATGCTGGAAAGAAAGTTGAAGAAAAACTATGGAGAATGCCACTCCATAAAAATTATGACAAATTAATCAATTCAAAAAATGCCGATATGCAAAATATAAACTACGTAGGTGGAGCTGGCTCTACAACTGCAGCTCAATTTTTACAAAGATTTATTATGAACAAAACTCCTTGGGCTCATTTAGATATTGCAGGAATGGCTTTTTCAAAATATGGAGGCTCTTTGAATTCAGGAGGAGCAACAGGTTTCGGTGTTAGATTACTAAATCAACTTATAGAAGATAATTATGAATAATAAACAACAAACTTTATCAATAATAAAGCCAGATGCTGTTGAAAGAAATTTAATTGAAGAAATCAAACTTATCTTCAAAAAAAATAAATTAATTATCAAAGATAGTAAAAAGATACATATTACAAAAGATGAGGCTGCAGAATTTTATAAAGTTCATGAATCCAAACCTTTTTATAATGATTTATGCTCTTATCTTTCATCAGGGCCAATAGTTGTAATGATTTTAGAAGGGGAAAATGCAATTTCAGCAAATCGTAAGCTAATGGGGGCCACAAATCCTATTGAGGCTGAGGAAAATACAATAAGAAAATTATATGGAATTTCTATTGATAAAAATTCTGTTCATGGCTCAGACTCTTTAGAAAATGCAAAAAAGGAAATAAATTTTTTCTTTAAAAATTAATTTCTTCTTAAAATTTTAATTATAGCCTCAGGATAAGCTTTATACTCTAGTTTATGCGTTTTTTGTTTTAAAGTAGTTTCATTATCTGAACTTTTTATAAAAAAAGTTTTTTTTACTATTATGTTTCCGTCATCTATTTTACTATTGATGTAATGAACTGTGCATCCAGTTTTTTTTTCCTTATTTTTTAATATTCTTGAAAAAGTATTAAGCCCTTTAAATTTAGGAAGTAAGGAAGGGTGAATATTAATAATTTTCTTTTCAAAATTTCTAATTATTTTATCAGAAATGATTTTCATATATCCCGCCAAACAAATAAAAGAAATTTTATATTTTTTTAGGTAAAATAAAATTTTATTTTCACAATTTTTAATTTTTGTATCAATGAATACATAGGGTATATTATATTTTCTTGCATATTTTATGCCATATGCATTTTTATTGTTACTTATAACTAAACTTATGTTTATTGGAAAATTATGATCTCTTGCCCTAAAAATGAGATTTTTTAAATTTGATCCTTGACCAGATATAAAAATACAAGTTTTTTTTTTTACCATTTAAGAGTATTGATTAAGCTAATTTTTTTTATATCTTTTGAAATATAGCCAATTTCATAAGGTTTAAATTTTTTGTCAAAAAATTTCTTAATTTTCGAGATATTTTTTTTTTTAACAATAAGACAAAATCCAACGCCACAATTAAAAGTACGAAGCATTTCTTGATCAGATATATTTTTATTTTTTAACCATTTAAATATTTTCGGTATTTTAATTCTAGAGAGATCTAAATTTAATGATAGGTCTTTGGGAATAGATCTCATTAAATTTTCTGCTAATCCACCACCAGTAATATGTGCTGCAGCATTAACTAGATTTTTATCAGCTAATTTCAAAACTTCTTTAGAGTAAATTTTTGTTGGCTTTAACAATTCATTTTTTAAGTTACTTGGAATTTTATTTTTTTTTAAAACTGATCTCACCAAAGAAAAACCATTAGAATGTAAACCATTAGAAGGTATTGCTAAAATAATATCTTTTATATTCACTCTTTTTTTATCTAAAATTTTTTTCTTTGAAACTATACCAACACTAAATCCTGCTAAATCAAATTTGTCTTTAGAATATACGCCCGGCATTTCAGCTGTCTCACCACCGATTAATTCACAGCCAGATAATTCACATCCTTTAAAGATACCTTTAATTATTTTTTTTGTTTTATTTAAAGTTAATTTACCGACTGCTATATAATCTAAGAAAAATAGTGGTTTTGCTCCTTGCACAATTAAATCATTCACACACATTGCTACTAGATCAATTCCTATTGTATCAAATTTTTTAAATTTATTTGCCACTTCAATTTTTGTACCAACTCCATCAGTACTAGATACAATAACAGGGTCTTTAATTTTGTAGTTGCTTATATCAAATAATGAGCCAAAACCTCCTATTTTTTCTTTAAAAGAATTAGATTTCGTTTTTTTGACATTTTTTTTCGATAATGAAGATATGTGATTAACCAACTTATTTGCCAGCGAGATATTTACCCCACTTTTTTTGTAATTATTTTCGGTATTTTTCATTTATAAATTGATAATTAACATTTTATGAAATTATTTAAAAAAACAATTTTCATTTTAATTATTTTTTTAAAAACTGGAAATCTTTTATCTGCTAATAGCTTATTTAATGTTAATAATATTGAAGTAGAAAAAAAGGACAATAACTCAAGCAAACAGATGGCAGATAATGCTATTCAACAAGGTTTTGATCTATTAATTAAAAGAATCCTAATGGATGAAGACTATTCTAAAGTCTACAATCTTGATTTTGCTAATATTAAGAAATTAGTTAAATATTATAGCGTTTCTAATAGTAAAGAAATAAACGACAATAAAATTAAATTTAATATTACTTTTGATAAAGATAAGTTACATGATATGTTTTATCAACAATCCATTTCATATTCAGATATTAAAGATAAAGAGTTTTATATTCTGCCATTATTAGCAAATGGGAATAAATTTTATATTTTTTCTAAAAATTATTTTTACGAAAATTGGAATAAGACTCTTTCGAACGATTTAATTGAATTTATTCTTCCTGTAGAAAATATTGAAATAATACAAAATGTAAATCGAGTTAAAGGTAATTTATTGAACTTAGAACTAGATAAATTATTTTATGAATATCCTAATAAAAATGTAGCGATAGTAATTATTGAAAAGAATAAATTAAATCATCAAAAAATTTATTTAAAGGCAAGAATTCAAGAAAAAAAAATTTCAAAAAGTTATACTTTTCGTAAAAAAGAATTAAGTCAAATTAATAAAAATGATCAAATAATTTTACAAATTAAAAACGAAATTATAAATTTAGTTAAATCCCAAAATCTTATTGATATAAAAACACCTTCATTTTTGAATGTAAAATTAAATTTAGATAAAAAAAATAATTTAATTATTTTTAATTCAAGAATTAAAAAAATAGATCAAATTGAAAATATTTTTGTGACCGAATTCAATAAAGATTATATTAATTTAAGGATTAAACACTTGGGAAAATTAGATAAAATGATAAGTCAATTTAAAAATCAAGAAATTGATATACAATTTATAGACAATCAATGGTTTATAAAATTGATGTAGCAATGAATCAGCTTACATTTAAATTTCCTTTTTCTATTAAATATTATGAACAGGATTTTTTTGTATCAAGTAATAATTTTTCTGCTCATAAACTAATTGACAGTTGGCCTAATTGGCCAGGAAATTGGTTGAATATTTTTGGGGAAAAAGGATCAGGAAAGAGTCATCTTTCAAAAATATTAGAAAAAAAAATAAAAGGGATAGAGTTAATTAAAGCTAATAATCTCGATAATAAAACAGTGGATAATTTAAAAAATCTTGAATGTTTAATAATTGATGATTTCAACGGTAAAGTTGATGAAAATCTTTTGTATTCTCTTTTAAATCAATCAAAATTACTTGATAAATACATTTTAATAAATTCATCAAACTCAATTAAAAATTATAATTTTCAATTAAAAGATTTAAAATCCAGAATCAACAGTTTTATCTTTATTGGCATTGAATTGCCAACGGACGACCTCTTAAAGGTCATAATAACAAAAAATTTTTCAGATAAACAAATTAAAATTAGTCCAAAATTAATTGAATTTATTATTAAAAATGTTGATAGATCTTATGAAAAAATGTCTAAATTTCTTAAAGATATAGATGAATTGTCTTTAACTACTGGAAAATCAATTAATATTAATTTAATAAAAAAAGCATTAAATCAATGAA
>MDTB01214722.1_pt1 | contig 18805 bp, 21 predicted proteins | sample 811161 | NCBI WGS metagenome assembly MDTB01 (sample SAMN05326650, study PRJNA326480) | marine metagenome | isolation source: seawater | place: Mediterranean Sea | collected 2009
AGGCAAGGTCGCCGTGGTTACCGGCGCCGGTAACAATGGGATCGGATGGGGTATCTGCAAATACGCTGCCGATAAACTCAAAATGCAGGTGCTGATCATTGATCTGCATGAACATCTGGTGCAATCGGCGGTGCATCGTTTGCGGTCAGAATTCCCCGGAGTTGTGGTTGAAGGGCTGCAATGTGACGTCACGAAACCCGAGGAACTGCAGGCGGCAGCGAGCCAAGTATCGATCAGTTTTCCTGGCAGCGATATTGGCGCGGTGTTTGCCAATGCGGGTGTCATATTCAATAAGACAATCATGAACAGTGCAGTTGAGCATTGGCGTACGACGTTGGATGTTAATGTGATGGGTGTGCTCCACACGATTCATGCGTTTGTGCCGCTCCTGCAAGCGCAGACCAGTCAGTCGATATTCAGTACAACGGCCTCGGTGGGCGGACTAGTGCGGGGGGATGGTGGTGCAGCTTCCTATCAGGCCAGCAAGCATGCGGTTGTTGCAATGACCGAGTCGCTATCATTTGAGTTGGCCGTTAAATCGCCACAGATCAGGTTTCACGTTTTGTGTCCTTGTATCGTTGGAACTGCGCTCGGTGAGACCAGCCGCGTTAACAACCTGGTAAAAGTCGGTGCAATGGATGAAGCGCAAGTGCAGGTGCCAGAGTCGCACACCATCGGTGATTTGGCGCAGACGCCGGAGGACCATGCGGTGCAGGTTTTTGACCATATCGCTGCGGGTAATTTTTATATGGTGACTGAGAACAAGCGCCCATATGTCGATCATGATTTTCCGTTTGATGCTGAGGGGATTATTCGGGAACGCATGGAGGGGGTTTTGAACTTGCAGCTGGATAACTCGGATGCCTTTAACTCAAATCAAGGCAGGCATGCATCTTCGATCTTGAAAGGCCCTTTGTTTCAAGAAATCGCCCGCAGGGGATCTAACACCTAAGAGAAGCCTGTGCTAATGCACGGCAATATCAAACACCACCTTAATCGCGCCAGCCGCTCTATTTCCGGCTGTTTCAAAGGCTTCGGTCACGCCTTCGAGCGGGTAACGGTGGGTGATCAGGGTCTGGGCAATGTCAGGGTATTGATGTAGGAGGGTCCTGGCCTCATCGAAACTACGGCTAGGGCTTCTACAGTAATACCCCGCGGAGGGAATCAACTCCGCTTCCTTGGTCCAAAAAATCTGTTCAATTTTGGTAGGCTCCCAAAACATTCCTAACAAGCCGATTCGGCCCATGGGTTTTACATGGGTGGCTGACTGTTTTAATGATGAGGCGCTACCAATGGCGTCAATCACCACATCATAGTGCCCATCAGAGTTGAGCCCGCCGCCTAGCATCTGTGCAGCCTGCTGCTGATGGGGATAGCGGGCAGTGATGTCATAGGGGATGCCGCGGCCCCGAAGTACCGCGCCGACAGCGAGACCTATTGGGCCCGCGCCAATGACCTGGACCCGATCTCCACTTCGAACACGGGCGCGGTCAACCCCATGTACCGCAACCGCCAGCGGTTCGACCAAGCTGGCGTTGGCGACGCTCATGCCGCTCGGGAGCTCAATTAATTTGCTCCCGGGGACATTGACGTACTCGGCCATACCACCATCAGCCATGACGCCCATCAAAGAAAACCCGTGCTCACAGTGAATGCTATGACCTTCATCGCAGAAACCACACTGCCCGCAGCCTGTAAGTGGCTCGATCGCGACGGCTCGACCGTCGTCGGTGACGCCAGCGAACTCATGGCCGATAATCAGATCGCCAAAATAGCCACTCGCCATCATGTGCAGATCGGAGCCGCAAATAGAGGCCGAGACCACTTTGACTCTAACGCCATCACCCTGAGGGGGCGGTACGTCAAGTAGAACCGGATTTTTATCGATGACCTTAATGGCTTTCATGGCATTCCTCGTGTGACGGTACTGCCCCTCACAGTGCCTAGGCAGCGGGCTTGTCCATCTTTGCGCTGATGCGGGTTCGTGCCCATCAGTTGCTCAATCATGCGAGATAGGGACAGTCGGCGAACAGTGGCTGCCTATTGGTTGGAGTTGGCCTTGGCACGGGCAATGGCTTCTTCCGCCATCTTACGCTCGGTGCCGTCTAGTCTGGCTTTCATGCCCTTATTCATTTCTTCAAGGATTCTGACTGCGAACCCATTGTTCTGAATTTTGTTCCAGTAAGCTGATACGCCAGTACCCTCAACGATGGGGCTATCAAAACCAAGCCGGGGTATCGTACTGCTGCACATCCACAAGGCTGGCACGAGGGTGCAATCCGCACGCGTCAGTGAATCACCTACAGCAAATTCGCCGGTACCCATATGTTTCTCTAGCGCCCCGATGCCGCGCCTAACTTGACCGATGAGCAGATCAAGCACCGCTTGCACCCGTGTTTCCGGGTTCGCCTGGCTGAGTGACATAAAAATGTTGTTCATCAGATAAATGTCAGCAATTCTTGAAACCACTCTGACATCGGCGCGTTCTTTGAGTGAGCCACCGGTGAGCGCCTTATCGGGGAAACGTTCATCTAGATATTCAGCGATGACTTCCGATTCTGGGATGAGGCCTTCGTCAACCTCCAGTACAGGAATGCGACCAATGGGAGAAACTTCAAACATCTTCCCCATCATGAACTGCACGGGCAGATCGAAACTGACCTCATCTTCAATACCCATTGCATAAATCTGCATTCGTACTTTGGCACTGTAAGGGCTGAGATCGCCGGTATATAACTTCATAAATCACCTTTTGGCAGAGCCCTGCCGGTTGAACATTAAACTGTCTCGGAACGGTGCAGGGGTCAGCCCGGCAATCGTGCTTGTTAAAATAGCATGTAATCGATATTAGAGGCCCATCTTTAACTAGGGCTCTGTAGACTGTACCTTCCTGCTAAGCTGGCCTAATTCTGGCCCAAGGCCAAGCCAAGGCCTTAGACGTTAAAGCATCTCAGGTTCTGGCTTAGACAATCTAACCTATTTGCTTTTTAGGATGCATCCGTTGGTGCAGGGAAGTCTCCACGAGCGAGGCGATCTAGCCATGAAAGCTCTTCTCTCAGTACAAATGCCCCGTTGACCGCGATCGCAGTTTTGATCGTAAACAAGCCTGCAAAGAACACTTGCACCTGTAGCTCACTGCCACTGTCTTTACCGATCTCGAGTATGGGCTCCTTGGGTTTGGCGACTATGGCCTGAGAATGCGCCATCATTTCCCCATTAATGAGAAGCGTGCAACCCCCAACTGCATTTTTTAAGGAATACCAGTTCGTGACGGTTATCTCACTGTCATCAAAGACAGTGCTCCAAGTCTTTAAGTTGGGTTGCTCGCTTTCAATCTGTTGATACTTTTCGTCACTGATTTCAAATGGATTGTCCTTTGGCGCTTTCCAAAAGATAGAAATGACCAGTGAGATAACAGCAACTAAGACAACTAGGGAGCCGAGGATCTCGCTGGTTATTTCGGATTCGAAGATAAAAAAGTTGATCGCCCAAACCGCCGAAACGATCCAAAACAAACGATTAAAAAATTTTCGAGTAGTTGCCATTAAGGAGTCCTATCTTTTTTGATGATCGTACCGCCTCTAACAAGGGGCGAACCAGGCGGTGATTGTCGCCCCTCGTAGGTAGTGTTAAATGATTGCGCTCCTACCAAGGTGCTGCCTTGCTGAAGCGTTACGCCGTTCCAGAAGCAACCAATACTTTATCCGGGAAGAGGTATCCGCCATCTGACTGCTGATACTGTTTGGCGTTTTCTTTTGTGCGCGTGCGTATTCGGCCTTTTAGGTCCTGGGGCTTTTCGTGAAGTGCCATAAAATCCCAGCCAACCGCGATGATAGGATCAATTGTCGAGAGGGCCAATGGTTTTTCCTGTTTGCTCGCGGAAACATTCTTAAAACCTGCATTGGTCAACACGTCGATCAGCGCCTCAGGATGCTCAGCGTCCATTAGCGGACCGCCGGGTGCTCCTCGGGTGATATTTCCTCAAAAATTGCTGTCATGACGCTGGCAAAACTCACTTGTTCTCGCTGTATGGGCATCACAATAACGACTCGTCCATTAGGCTTCAACACCCGTCTTGCTTCCTCAAAAACTTGTAAAGGCCGGGCAGTATGGTGAGCGGTGTAGTTGCTGACAACCACATCGAAGGATTGATCAGGAAAAGGTTGTTGCTCTGCATCCGCGGTATGAAACTCAATATCAACGAATCTCGATTTCGCGATCTGGATCATGTTGTCAGAAAAATCGATTCCGACGACGCGATCTGCAAACTTAGCAAGTTCATTTGAAATATCGCCTGGCCCGCAACCCAGCTCCAAAATAGAGTCTGTTGAAGAAATGCTAGCCAGCTCCACCAACAGCGGGATTTGCCCAGCAAAAGCGGTCAAAGGGCTCATATTATCGGCGTAGGTCGCTGCGGCGCCTTGCCAGGTCGCACGTTCATGAGCGGCTACGGAATATAGAACATAGGCCATAAAAATTGCTCCTAGTTAGGCGGTTTGGATTGCTGGCAGGACCTTTTAGACGGATGTTTTTCTTAGATAAATGCTTTTTAGATTGATGAGAAAGTCTATTTACGTCTATGAACAGAGGCTAAACTGGCGGTGTTAAGTTGGTTGGAGCGCGGGTTTGGGTAGGCGCATGTCCTGATTTAATTAGGTTCGTTAAGTCCCCTGAGCCTTGCTTGCAAATGACGCGTTTTGAGGTGGAAACATGGAGCAAAGAGGCGCCCTTGGGGGTAAGATCTCCAAAAGGAGTCAGATGGCAAGAAGTGGGAGCGTTAGCTTAACAGTGTTTTGAATGTAGAGTAATGATCACTCAGACAAGTATCATGGAGGATGCAGTGTCAAAGGTCAGTATTAGCGCTGAGTCTCGGCCGAGGCAATGGTTTGCTTCTCTCAAGTTAGAGGTTGAGAAGCGTGATGGTCGCAGCGTACTCGCGCGAAATGAACGGCTGGGCCCGCTCCAAGTTCAGCGACCTTTCCTACAGCCCCATGGAGGGCTCCACGTTTATATCCTCCATCCCCCTGGCGGGATAGCGGGCGGAGATCAAATTGAAATCGATGCCCAATCGGCGTCCGGTAGTCGGGTGTTGTTCACTACGCCCTCTGCGACAAAGTTTTATCGTGTGGATGATCCCGATCTAGTGCAGCGCCAGGTAACACGGCTGCATTGCGGTGAAGATACTGTGCTCGAATGGCTGCCGCTTGACGCGATTGTGTTCAGAGGCGCAGAACCTCGGATGACAACGCAGGTACAGCTGGCTGAGTGTAAGCACTTTGTTGGTTGGGAAGTGATTGCTTTGGGACGAGCTGCCTCAGGTGAGCAATTTGATCGAGGATCGATTCATTCGCTTTGGGAAATCGAAAGAAATGAACAGCTCTTGCACCGAGAATATTTCCGCTTGGATGAGGCTGAAGCCGATTTTCGCAAGGCAGCTTGGGGACTTAACGGTTGCTCAACCCTAGGTTCGATGTTTGTTTGTGGCTGTCCGGAAGATGACTCGTTCGAAGAAAAGAAGCACGCACTTCGGGCTCAACTTCAGATGTTGCTTGAACAGCAAGGTGAGGCGCATCAGGCTTCGGTCGAGATGACCCAAAAGGGCGAGCTGCTGATCGTTCGTTATTTGGGACCCTCCGGTCAGACCTGTCGTCGCTTGCTGAATATTGCAAGGCACGAAGTGCTCAGTTTGCTCGGAATCCCTGGGGATGACGCAAGAATTTGGAATACATAATCGATAGAGGGACTCCCGATGGATTTGACACCCAGAGAAAAAGATAAACTTCTAATCTTTACGGCCGGACTGCTGGCTGAACGACGGTTAGCCAAGGGGTTACAGCTGAATCACCCTGAGGCGATAGCGTATATCTCGGCGGCTATTTTAGAGGGTGCCAGAGAGGGGCAGTCGGTTGCGCAGTTAATGTCCAGTGGCAGAAGTCTGCTGCGGCGAGATCAAGTCATGGAAGGAATCCCCGAGATGATCCACGACGTTCAGGTTGAAGCCACCTTTCCCGACGGTACTAAATTAGTGACTGTCCACGACCCCATCAATTAGGAGATAGCCTGTGATACCAGGAGAAAGAGCGTTGCGTGATGAAGACATTGACCTGAATGTAGGCCGAGAAGAAGTGACTTTGGAGGTTGCGAATGCGGGGGATCGACCGATCCAAGTGGGATCTCACTATCATTTTGCTGAGACCAATCCAGCATTGCATTTCGATCGTGTCCAGGCACGAGGATATCGTTTGAATATACCCGCTGGCACAGCGGTTCGTTTTGAGCCTGGGCAAACGAGGACCATTTCTCTAATTGCATACCTTGGTGAGCGGCGGGTGTTTGGTTTTCGAGGCGATGTGATGGGTGATTTGGAGGCGCTGTCATGAAGATCTCAAGGAAAGCCTACGCGGACATGTACGGGCCGACGACAGGGGATAGAATTCGCCTAGCGGATACTGAGCTGTGGATCGAGATCGAAGCAGACCGAACGCTTTATGGCGAGGAGGTCAAGTTTGGCGGAGGTAAGGTGATTCGGGACGGTATGGGTCAAAGCCAAGCGTCTCGGAGCGTTGCTGTCGACACAGTGATTACGAATGCGGTTATTTTGGATCACTGGGGCATTATTAAGGCGGATGTGGGGCTCAAAGATGGCCGGATCGCCGCCATCGGTAAAGCGGGCAATCCAGATATTCAGCCTGGTGTAGACATCATTATCGGTCCGAGTACCGAAGTGATTGCTGGAGAAAACCACATTCTCACTGCGGGCGGAATCGACGCCCATGTCCACTTCATTTGTCCTCAGCAGATCGAGGAAGCGCTGATGAGTGGTGTGACAACGATGCTTGGGGGTGGTACCGGCCCCGCGACGGGCACAAATGCCACGACCTGCACGCCAGGTTCATGGCATATCGCACGAATGATGGAAGCAACAGACGCTTTTCCAATGAATATAGGGTTGTTGGGTAAAGGGAATGCAAGCTTGCCCGATGCGCTTGACGAACAGGTTGCAGCAGGGGTCATGGGGCTAAAGTTGCATGAGGACTGGGGGACGACCCCGGCCGCCATCGATAACTGTCTGAGTGTGGCCGACCGGTTTGATATTCAAGTTGCCATTCATACTGATACGCTGAATGAATCTGGATTCGTAGAGGACACATTAGCTGCCTTTAAGGACCGTGCGATCCACACCTACCACACCGAGGGTGCCGGCGGAGGGCACGCGCCGGACATTATTAAAGCGTGTGGTTATGCCAACGTTTTGCCCTCTTCAACAAACCCGACGCGGCCTTATACCGTTAATACGGTTGATGAACATTTAGATATGTTGATGGTGTGTCATCACCTAGATCCTAATATTCCCGAGGACGTGGCGTTCGCAGACTCGCGCATTCGGAAGGAAACCATTGCAGCAGAGGATATTCTGCATGATTTGGGCGCCTTCTCAATGATCGCATCTGATTCTCAGGCTATGGGTAGAGTGGGAGAAGTGATTATCAGAACGTGGCAAACAGCCCATAAAATGCGCGTTCAGCGAGGGCTACTTCGGTCTGGAGAGACCCATGATAATGCACGCGCGAAACGCTATGTTGCTAAATACACGATAAATCCAGCGATCACCCATGGCATCAGCCACGAGGTGGGTTCGATAGAACCGAACAAACTTGCGGACCTAGTGCTCTGGCGTCCAGAGTTTTTTGGGGTAAAGCCCGCGATGATCATAAAGGGCGGGATGATTGCTGCAGCCCCCATGGGCGACCCCAACGCTTCAATCCCAACACCTCAACCGGTTCATTATCGACCGATGTTTGGCGCGTATGGCGGGGGGCCAAGTCAGAACTCGTTGCTCTTTGTTTCCGGTATCTCGATCGAAAACGGGATGCTTGAACCTCTTAGGGTTGGAAAATCCTTGAGCCCAGTCTCAGGTTGTCGCAGCGTCCGAAAGTCCGACATGGTGCACAATGATTGGTTGCCTGAGATTGAGGTTGATCCCGAGACTTACGTCGTGCGCGCGAATGGCGAGATCCTTACCTGCGAGCCTATGGCTGAGCTGCCCATGGCCCAGCGATACAGCTTATTTTGAGATAAAACAGATGATCAATTCCTGCTTTCGATTTGACTTCGGCTCGAGTGACGAGACCCTTCCAGAAGTAGCGCTCGACTACGATCAGCGTAAAAAAAGTCGGTTCAGAGCGACGGATTCGGAAGATGAAATACTTGAGGTTTACCTGCCCCGAGGCACTGTGCTCCGACATGGCATGATTTTAATTGACGAGGCTGGACGTCGAGTTCGGGTGGTCGCAAGACCACAGTCTTTGTCGGAGGTGCGCGGAGAAGCCTCGGCGCTATTGCCGCTGGCCTATCATTTAGGGAACCGGCATCTTCCACTGGAAGTTGAATCAACGGCGCTTCGCTATGAAAGTGATCACGTTATCGACGACATGGTGCGTCAGTTAGGGCTGACGCCAACACAGGTCGAGGTGCCTTTTCAGCCCTTAGATGGCGCCTATAAACATGGCCATCATGAACATTAGGCTCCTGCGTTTAGCCAGTAATGCGCTACCTATCGGTAGCTTTGCGCACTCTCAAGGCATCGAAAGCGCAAGTCAACAGGGCTTGGTCTCAGATGAAGAGAGCGTTTGCGCATGGCTTGAGGGGGTATATCGTGCGGGCCTTAGTAAAACTGAGTTGCCCATATTGAAGTGTCTTTATGGCGCCTGGTCGGATGGGGATGATCTGAAAATAGCCAACCTTAATACGCTGATGCTCGCCAGTCGGGAAACCAAGGAGTTGTGGCTGGAGGATCAAAGGCTTGGTGCTGCGCTCAAGAAAATCCTTGATGAGGATACGCCGCTATCCCGGCAAACTGTCTTAAATGGGCCACAATCTCTGGTAAGCCAGTGGGCGAGGGCAGCTGTCATGTGGCGTATCGACGAAAACGCGATGGTTCAGGCCTTCGCGTTCAGTTGGTTAGAGAACGCGTGCCTAGCCTGTGCAAAATTGTTGCCGATGGGGCAACGCCAAGTCCATCACGTCATGAATCATATGTTTGAAGTGATCAATGAGACTGCAATTCCGCCTTTTTCGGAAGATCAATGGGGACCGTCTTTGCCGGGTTTAGCGGTGCTTTCGAGTCAACATGAACATCAACAGAATCGATTATTTTTATCTTGAGGAACGAATACGATGAAAAAACCCGCGCTTCGAGTCGGTATTGGCGGTCCAGTGGGATCGGGAAAGACAGCGCTTGTAAAGCAGTTGTGTATGGCGCTAAGGCGCAGCGCGAGCGTTGCGGTTATTACGAATGATATCTACACCAGGGAAGATGCTGATTTTCTGTTGCGCAATCAGGCTTTATCTCCAGATCGCATCGTTGGCGTTGAGACAGGGGGATGCCCCCACACTGCAATTAGAGAGGATGCGAGTATGAACCTGCTCGCTGTTGATGAATTGAATCAAAAATTTCCAGACCTCGACCTCATCATGATCGAAAGTGGCGGTGATAACTTGGCCGCAACGTTTAGTCCAGAGTTGTCTGACCTTACCCTTTATGTGATCGATGTCGCTGCCGGAGACAAAATTCCCAGAAAGGGCGGACCAGGGATCACCAAGTCTGACCTTTTGATAATCAATAAAATCGACTTGGCGGAGCATGTCGAGGCTGATCTTGATGTGATGGAACGGGACGCCCGGGCGCAGCGGGTTGATCGCCCGTTTGTTTTTACAAATATGAGAGAAGGCCTCGGCATCGATAAAATTGTGGACTTTATTGGTGACGAAGGAATGGTGGATGTCATCCGCAGGCGTTGACCTGAGACGTCCCCAGTGGGCTGGCCACCTTTCAGTGACACAAAATGACGAGGCGAGGGGTGACCATGAGCAAGTCCGGTAAGCGCTTTCTTCCCCCTTCTGTCTTGGGCCCGCAGAGCGGCCTTTATGATTCGTTCAGCGTCGACTCTATAATCTCAGGTGCAGTATCAAGTGGTGCGAACAGAGATGGCTTTGACGTCGTTGGTAGTTCCTTTTTTTAAAATGGGCTTCTTTTGTGTCTGGGCGGCAAGTGCAACTACCTACAAGAGGCAACATCCGCTCGACCTGCATGAGTGCCCCGCCAGATCAAAAGCTGAGAAAACTCAGAAGTTTGTCCGGAATATGGTCCCGAAAAAGTTACTTGGAAGGATAAACACTATATTCGCAGGCTAGTCGGTCGGTGGCCATTCAGACCTTGACCAACCTCCGCCGAAAAGCCACCACCCTGACTTTCTGAGATGAAAGAAAGCGAGATCAAGATACTTTAACTGTCTGAGGAATAGGTGGTTTAGAATACTGATCTTCGAAGAAGGGCAAAGGAGCGCGAGCCAAGATGCTAAACATTCAATGTCAATGCGGTGGGACCGCATTGCAGTGGCGCGAGCGCAAAGAGCTATGGCGATTGGAATGCTGCTGTTCTGATTGCAGCGCGGGCATGCGCTTTTTGCATGAAACGAAGGGCGGCCCGCAGCCGCCAAACTACCAAATGCTCGATACCCTGTGGTTGCCCAATGATTTCTCTGTGACTCGAGGCTTGCCGAAAATTGGCGTGGTCAGACTCTCTGCGGATTCGAGAAACACGCTTTTTTACTGCAAGGAGTGCGGTACCAGTCTTATCACAGATCATGTTGTCTATCAGGGCAAAGTGGTGATTACTCAGATTCAAAATTACTCTCAATTCCAAGGCATGAGTAGTGAACCGCATATGGCGGTCAAAGCTAGGCATTTTGTTCGTGATTTGGACCCTAACTCAATAGACAGCCTGCCGCCTTTTGCCGGCCCGCAAAGTGAGGTGTATGACGGTGTTTCTCAAACGTTGGTTGATGTCTTCCCAATTCTCTACCAGCAGGGGGCAACTGGAGAGATGAACGCCCAGAAGTTGGCTGCGCTGCAGGGGATTACTTATGCCGGCGTTTAGCCAAATCTAACCAGTTACATTAATGAAGCTGACCCTGTCGCTATCAGTGTCTTTAAATGTGAAGAATTAAGGCCCGACTCCAATACCGTCATCATTGGCCGTGTTTCATCAGCCATAAGTCTTTCGACAACCCTGGACTCCAAACCCATCGCCTCCAAGGCTGCTGTTGATCCAGTTTGACTGCCATTGAAGTAACACCAAATTGGGCGCCGTTCAAGCACCGCCGCTGGATCGAGCTCGCCCCCTGAGCCATCCAGCGCTAATCCGAAAACCAGGTTTTGCTCCAAGTCTGATGCCACTGAAAAATTCCTTATTTTGATGTCATAAAAGCTAGCATTTTATGTGCAACGACCCTACTGTGCGCGCGATTTTGGAGCGCCGCTGGGTCACGAATATTATCTGCTATTTTTCCTCTCTTGGTGAGCCCGGCAATCCTCCTAATGGGTTACACACTCCAACTCAGTTTGGGCCCACTCTTTGGTCTTAAGCTCGGGTTTTCTGAACTTCAGATTGGCTACCAAGGCTCTGCTTATTTTCTGAGTTTTATCATCGGCTGCCAGGGTATCAGCTGCCGATCTTAGTGAGATGACCGCAAAATCATCAAATTTTTAACAATAGCTTTATCGGCACTTAATTTATTTCCTTCAAGCTCGGTTTCACTAAATAAAGCTTTCCCCATTTGTCTTTGTTTAGTACACATCGCAGACAAGGATGTGTCGATGTGTAAACGGGACCTTTAGCCCCCCCCTTAACTAAAGGTCCCGTTTTTTTTTAAAAGAGAATGGTTTTCAATTTTCCGCCTCTGATTTAAACCCTAGCAACAATAAATTTAATAAGAGCGCTACTATCAACCTGCAACCTGGCATCGTCCGAGAGATTAAGAACTACCCAGTATGACGCTTGACGATATGGGTACATCAGTCCTTTGCATTTCTGAGAGTCGGTCAAAGTCTTAATATCTGCAGGGCGCAATAATATCGGAAGCTTTACCTATACAAGCGAAGATTCGTGACGCCTATCACGACCTCGGTGCCTCAGCCTCAAATCTCAGCAGCCGCGCTAAACGCCAACAGGTACTGGCTGGATTGAAGCTGATCGAGCGTATGGGTAAGGGGGTTGGTGTGGTAGGTCGTGGAGAAGTTAGGAAATTGATCACTCGCGGGTGCTACGGTATCTCCTATCGCATGGAACCTGATCTATCTGTCTCCGACGGTTTTGGATATTAATTGAGCACGCCCAAGAGAAAAGTTAGCATAGATAATTATGACTTCCCGACATATTGAAATTCCAGATGATCTGCTCGCGGCCATTGACTACTGTTACGAGCAAGGTTGGACCGATGGGTTGCCAGTCGTACCACCGGAGCTCTCTCGCGTAGAGGCTATGTGTGCTATGGAGGGGCGTCCGATCGAAACCGTATTGGCCACTCACCCGGCCACCGGACTTAAGTTAACGGTGCAAGCGCTTGGCGTAAACGCAGTGATGGCGGGGTGTTTGCCGGAATATTTCCCTATTATTGTCGCTGCGTTTGAAGCCATGAATAAAGAGCGCTTTAACTTCCATGGTTCAACAGCCAGCACAGGTGGGTCAGCTCCCTTGCTCATTGTTAGCGGTCCTTTGGTTGATGAAATAGGTATGAACGCTGGAGTGAATTTGTTTGGTCCTGGCAATCGAGCGAACGCCACCATTGGAAGGGCTGTTCGATTGACTTTGTTGAATGTGTTCAAGATGACGCCTGGAATATCGGATAAATCCACGCAAGGCAATCCAGGTAAATACAGCTTTTGTATTGCCGAGAGAGCAGATTGTAATCCCTGGCCTTCGCTTGCGTTGGAGCAAGGTTATCCGGAGGAAGTCAGTTCGGTCACTGTATTCGCCGGGGCTGGCTTTTGTAATGTGGAAAATCATGGGGGTAATACACCTGAGGCTGTGCTGAGTTCTATGGCTGATGCTATGGCAAATTATGGCTGTATTAGCCTTGGTCAAAGTGTCGTGGTGCTCTCTCCTGAGCACGTTCGTATTGTCGCGCGGGACGGTTGGCTAAAATCAGATGTGCAGACCTATTTGTTTGACCATGCAAAACGCTCCGTCGCAGGGATGAAAAACGTGGGAAAATTTGTTCAGGGCGAATATACGAAGCAGGGCATGACAGATGTCCATCGCGGATTGAAGCCGTCAGATATTTTGGTTACCGTTGGTGGTGGTGATGCAGGTGGCCATTCAGCATTTATTCCTTCTTGGAGTCGTTCTCGCGGTTCCATCATGCAGCATCAATCGATAGGAGTTTGTATTGACTGTTAATTTTGAGGAGAAACTACAATGATCATTGTCGATCCTACTGTGACAAACACCGATCAAAATAATTGCCGAGCGCCCGCCATCAATACACTTAAGGGCAAGACGATTGGTGTACTTTCAAATCGCAAACTTAATGCTGATCTGTTGTTACAGGAAACAGCGCGATATCTGGTTAGTCGTCATGGGGGTAAGGTCCTGCCGATGGTCCATAAGTTGAATCCCAGTGCGCCGTCCCCTGGCAATACGCTGACGGATTTGTCCCCTCAATGCGATTATCTTTTGACGGCAATAGGTGACTGAGGAAGCTGCTCAACGTGCAGTTTGCATGACGGCATCACTTTCGAACAAACAGGTAAGCGTGCAGTGGTTATATGCACTGAGCCTTTCATTGTCACCGCAAAAAATATTGCAAGAGTCATGGGACTGCCTGACTATCCCTTTGTGGTGCTTGATCACCCGATTGGCAGTAGTACCTCAAGTGAAATTCAGCAGAAGGCTGAGCAAGCGGCGGATCAAGCTGAACGGATATTGCTAAGAGATTGATCGTGGCGTCTGGATCAACAGAGAACAATGAATAGACGCAGATTCTTAAAGCGTAGTGTTGCCATATCGACAGTAGCAGCAATTGCCGCGACGGGTGGCTGTATGAGAGAACCTCGAAAATTGACTCCTATAATCAAAACTAGCGCCGGCCACTTACAGGGCGAAGTCCTTGGCAGCGTTCACAGGTTCTTAGGAATCCCTTATGCAGACCCTCCCTTCGGTCAACTAAGGTGGAAACCTCCAGTGCATAGAACGCCCTGGAAAGGTGTGTTAAATGCGATGGAATTTGGGGCTGTATGTCCTCAAACCGGCGGGATTCGCGCCGGTCTGCCGGATGAAGGAGAGGATTGTCTCAACCTGAATGTTTGGACGTCGGATCTGTCAAATACCGCTAACTTGCCCGTGATGGTCTGGTTACATGGCGGCGGTCAGATGTCAGGGTCTGGGGCCAGCAGACTCTACGATGGCACTCACTTTGCCAATGATGGCGTTGTGCTTGTCACTTGTAATCGGCGTCTTGGTGCGGAGGGCTATTTATACCTTGAGGAAGTTTTTGGCGAAGGAATCGGGCCTGGGAATCTCGGTATCCAAGACGTGATATGTGTTCTTGAATGGGTGGCGGAAAATATCAACCAATTTGGAGGCAATCCCGATAATGTCACTTTGTTTGGTGAGTCTGGCGGCGGGGCGGCGACCCAGGCGGTTATTGCGACGCCAGGTTCAGAGGGCCTCGTTCGACGGGCCATCATACAAAGTGGCGGGCACGCTGCTCAACGAGTTGAAACTGCGAGTGAAATCGCACAACAGACACTCAAACATTTGTCTATTAGGTCTGGAGACTTGGCTGCCTTGAGCCAGACAAGTTGGGCTCAGTTTGTGGGCGCTTACGAAATGTTGCAACAACTCGAAAATGTTGGTCAGCCTCAGGTTTATTTGCCGGTGCTAAATCATCACATGCCGATACATCCAGTTGATGCTCCCTTTAAAGGCAAAGGATTAGATGTTGATTATTTGATTGGAACTTGCCGCGATGAAGCGAATTTCTTCTCCGTGCTACTTCCAGAAATGGAAGGCAGTGTTTTTCATCAACGTGCAACAAAGGTAATCGAGTCAGCGGGTTTAAGCTGGCAACAGGTGAATGAACTCTATGTGCGTCGTCGTCCGCAATCAGAACCAGGTGAGATTTTTAACGCGATTCTTGGTGACATGTGGTTTCGAATTCCGGCGATTCGCATTGCCGAAGGTCATGCGCGACATGCTTCAGCCAGTACTTACATGTATTTGTTCGAATGGGAGTCACCCCTGATTGGCGCTGCACATGCGATGGATTTGATGGTGTTCGGTAATGGCCTGCCAATCCCCGGTATGACTGCGCTTCGTGGATATGAGGAAACAGCTAAATTGATGCGAAGAGCATGGATTAGCTTTGCGACTTCAGGCATGCCTTCAACATCATCTGATCTGAAATGGGATTCATACGGTGTGCAGCGTTCAACGATGAGCCTTAACGAGCAGCCTAAGTTGCTTGCTGACCCTTACGGGGGTGAGATTGACCTATTTGGAAAAGTTATTCAGCAGACATGGGATACCCTCGGGCTATAGTTGACGTTAACCGTAGCGTTGTCGATAGTGAGCTAAGTGTTCCGCTACTCAGTTAAGCGGAAAGAGACACGTGAGATCAGCAACAGCATGGGTAGGCGTGTAAAGGTGGTGCCGTTTAACTTCACAACGACTATTGAAGACCCTGACTTGCCCGAGAAGCTGCGTGACGAAGGGGGCTATATCCTTTGGTGGCTCATTCAAGGTCACGTTAAGTGGATTGAGATGGATAAGACTTACCCTGAATGTGATCTCGTTACTGACAGTACCCGAGCCTATTTTGAGGAGTAACCTACTCCTGAACAGTGGTTACGTCAGTACTGCGACTGCGATGAGAATCCTTTGTCGGTAGCAGCAGCCTACGTTTCCGTCAGTGATGCTATAACCATTACTCAATCATTTGGCGGGCTCAGGGCTACACACCACTATCCATGCAGCAGTTCACCAAGGCTTTGAGTCACATACCGAAGAAGAAGTCAGGGCCAACAAGGTTGATGGGTGTTAAGTTGAAGATTGATAATCCTCACGAGGCACTGAGGTTAGGAGCTTAGGAAGGAAGGGAACCTGTTTTCAAAAGTATTTATAAAGATTTCTATATATAGTTTCCAGAATTGCTTCCTGCACTTCCTAGGCTCCTAAAATAGGTTTAATCTGACTAAAATAGGAATTTTTCGGTATGTCTCCATCACGCTTCGTACATGTAACACTTTTCTTGTCGCTGTCTACCTTAACGTTAAACAGTGCGGCTGATGATGATGGCACTTGGCACTATATGCTTAGTGGTGATGAGGCAACGATCACTGGATGTGTAGAGATCTGTCCCAAGGATCTAGATATTCCAGCTGTAGTAGACGGATTTAAAGTTTCTGAGATTGGTGCTTCTGCTTTCAAAGAAAAAGGCCTAACTAGCGTTGTTATTCCAGACAGTGTGACCTTGATTCGTGAAGGCGCTTTTGAGGGCAATATATTGCGAGAGTTAAGCCTCCCAGATAGGTTGGCAGGTTTATATATTGGCGCCTTTAAAAATAATTACTTAACAAGCATCACGCACCCCCATAGTGTCACTTACATAGGCGACCATGCTTTTGAGAACAATAATTTGTGAATCTGACGATTTTTTTCATGTATAGCTCCTTAATTTTAAAAAAGGAGCATCAACGGAGAGTCCGAATTAGTTGCCGTTGAGGCCACATACTCTAACCACCTTGCTTCGGTAAGCAGGTTGGCCTCTGGTGGGGCTACTACTGTTTCTTCATTAAGGGAAACAACCTGAGTTTCAACAGCTGTCTCTTCATAAACGGGAACAACCTAGCTTTCAGCAATGAGTGCAGCTTGGAGTCGTGCGCTGTCTTTTTTAGCGTTATGTCGAGGTGTTCAAGGTCTAGCGCCCTTGAGCACTTTTAAATCTTCGGTGTTCGATTTGATTACAACCGATCGACTACCGCCCTAGAGCCTGCCACCGTTTTCGGTCCTTGCGATCCAGATCAACGATGATCTTTGGTACGTGATCGAGAATCATGGTGTTGCGTGCGTCTCTGCGGTAGCTTGGCCACACTGGTAGTCCGGCCCCATTCGGGTTGCCGGTCCTGGCGAACTGCATGAGGGTGTTTGACCAGTTTTCTGCGAGCTCGCGAACAGCTGAGTCGTTCGAGTCATAATAGCCAGCGTCTTGCTCCGCAAAGAGGTTAAACGTGAAAGGAATCTCAAGGGCATGGCTCGCGCCTAATTCAATGCCAATTGGATCGTTCTGTGCTGCCATATCAAATCGATAGAGCCATGACCCTTGGCCTGTATTGCTTGCGTGTTCGGCAACTTTGACGGCATTGAATCGAAACAGGTCATACCAAATACGCTCATACTGCTCGCGACTGGAGTCATCAGGAAAATTTGTCTTCAAAGAATCGATATAGGCAGAAGTATTTTTCGCGGTGGTGAAAAGTTCGGCAATGAATGGGCCCGCTAAGCCATAGGCGAATCTAGGGGTTAAGAAACTGAATAGTGAGCCCTCATTTTTGTTACTGCCAACGATGATAGGTATGTCCGACTCTCTGATCGCCTGATAACTGGACTTTGTGACGACGGCGCCATCGATAATGCCGCCCAATTGTCCTGGTAGATTGTTGTTTTGAAGCGCTGTTATCTCTGCTGCATTCATGGCGCGTAGTTTCTGGAGCAAATCATCTGAGGGGACTTCGAGTATCTCTGACAGGAACCCTCGAAAGTCATCTGGTGGTGCAATCACAGGCGCGCCGCTATGGATAATGGCTTTGTGGAAGAGTCCAGCGGCGCGAGGCGCAGCCAGTAGCGAGGCGACCGAAGTGGCGCCAGCAGACTCGCCAAAGATCGTGACATTATTGGGGTCGCCCCCATAATTTTGGATGTTGTGATGTACCCATTCGAGCGCGAGGACTTGGTCCCGAATCCCGTTTGACGCTGAACCAGTGTAAACCTCGCTGAAACTCGAGAGATCCAAGAAGCCCAGTATGCCTAGGCGGTAGTTGATGCTAACCAGCACCACATCACCTTGTTTGGCAAGCTGTGTACCGATATACCCATTGCCAGAGCCTGCGGTGAATGAGCCGCCATGTATCCAGAACAGAACCGGACGATTTTTAGTCTGCGTTGAGGGCGTATAGATGTTTAGGAAGAGACAATCTTCGGACATCGCAAATGAATTGGGCTCAATAACAATTGGTGCAAGATCAATTTGCATGCAGCGATTTGGGAAGCTCGTCGCCAATAAAGGTTCCTGCCAAGGTTCAACGGGAACGGGTGGCATAAATCTCAGTTCATCGGTGGGTGCTTTGGCAAAAGGTACTCCAAGAAACGCCAGCCCTTTGCTGTGCTTGAGCCCAATAACGCTGCCGAGTCGTGTAGAGAGCGGCGCCGTTTGTTCCCATGACGAAATGTCTGTATCGCTCGACATGGGCGGCGCGAAATGTGAGAAGAGATAGGGACCGAGCAGCAACCATGCGCCCAGGAACCCAGTAAGCGCCAGGGTAAGGAGTAAGATCAACACTTTCATAAAAGATCCAACTGAAATAGCCGACGTGAGAAGCATAGGACCGTGTCTACTAAAAGCTTAGCAAGAGCGTTGGCAGATCGGCCGGGGAGCAATGGACTTCCCAGGGTTTGCTAGACACCTAATAGCGTTAAAATGTAATTCTATTGGAGATGGTTATGACCAGCAATCCCACGAAACAATTCTCATGCGCTAAGCGATAACAAGTTGATCCTCCAAAAACCGCTAAACATATCTAAGCACTTCTATATCTAGGAGGGGGGTGGGGTGCTGGTATGGCCGAAAGTGGATGGTGGGTAGGGTAGAAGTAAAGCTACGACTGAAAATAATTATGGGTACCAGAGCGAGTATCAATTGAAATAATCTTCCGAGCGACAAAAAGTTCTTGAGAAATTTAGGGTTAG
>MDTB01102236.1_pt1 | contig 18804 bp, 9 predicted proteins | sample 811161 | NCBI WGS metagenome assembly MDTB01 (sample SAMN05326650, study PRJNA326480) | marine metagenome | isolation source: seawater | place: Mediterranean Sea | collected 2009
GTGACAACTCCTACGATGGGGAGAAGCTCAAACTCCTCGTTCATGACGAGTCCGGCAAGTGGGAGAAACCGAACAACATCCTCAACAACTGGAGGGTTACGAAAACCACATTAAGATTAGGTAGTAGAGTGATAGGTAAGTGTATGATGGGGAGTACATCAAACGCTTTAGACAAAGGTGGTGACAACTTTAAAAAATTATATAATGATTCAGATGTCACAAAAAGAAACGCCAATGGACAGACTCGCAGCGGATTATATTCTTTGTTCATACCTATGGAATGGAACTACGAAGGATTCATTGATTCTTATGGCATACCTGTATTCAACACACCAGAAGAAGAAAAAGTTGGGCCATACGGGGATGTTATAGACGTCGGAGTTATAGAGCATTGGAATAATGAAGCTGAAGGTTTAAAAGGCGACCAGGATGCCTTAAACGAGTATTACAGACAGTTTCCACGCACAGAAGAGCATGCGTTTAGAGATGAAACTAAAAATAGTATATTTAATTTAGTAAAAATATACGAACAAATAGATTACAACGAAGATTTGCGACATAGCAACGTATTAACTCGCGGTAGTTTTATGTGGGAAAATGGTATTAAAGATTCAAAAGTAATTTTTACACCAAATCCAAATGGAAGATTTTTAATAAGTTGGACTCCTTCTTATGAGTTACAAAATAGGCAAGTAATAAAAAATGGAGTTAGATGGCCGGGATTAGAACACGTGGGTGCTTTTGGTTGTGACAGTTACGATATATCAGGCACAACAGACGGCAAAGGTTCTAAAGGCGCGTTGCATGGGTTAACTAAATTCAGCATGGAGGATGCACCCCCTAGCACATTTTTTTTAGAATATATAGCAAGACCGCAAACAGCTGAGATGTTTTTTGAAGATGTTTTAATGGCTATAGTATTTTATGGAATGCCAATATTAGCGGAAAATAATAAACCTAGGTTATTATATTATTTAAAAAGACGCGGTTATAGAGGATATTCAATGAATAGACCTGACAAATTATGGAACAAGTTATCAGTTTCAGAAAGAGAAGTTGGCGGAATACCTAACTCAAGTGAAGATATTAAGCAAGCTCACGCAGCTGCTATAGAAATGTATATAGATAAACACGTAGGATTGCAATCCAATGGTAACTACGGTTCTATGTATTTTACAGACACATTAAATGATTGGGCTAAATTTGATATAAATAATAGAACAAAATTTGATGCGGCTATAAGTTCGGGATTAGCAGTAATGGCTTGTCATAAAGATCTGTATAGACCAACAAATAAATTACAAAGATCACCTATTAATTTAAGCTTTGCAAAGTATAAACAAGATGGTGAATTATCAAAAATAATAAAATAGTAATATGGCCAGAGGCGTAGTAAATAGTTTTTTTCCAACCCAAGTCGCAAGTGATGCAGAAAAAATGTCGATGGAGTATGGGCTTCAAGTGGGAAGAGCAATTCAAAACGAATGGTTCTCTAGCAATTCCGGTACAACTCGTTTTCAAAGTAATCAAAATACTTTTCACAATTTACGATTGTATGCGCGCGGAGAACAACCTATCCAAAAATACAAAGATGAATTATCTATTAATGGTGATTTATCTTATTTAAATTTAGACTGGAAACCAGTTCCTATTTTATCTAAATTCGTAGATATTGTAGTTAATGGTATTGCTGACAGGGCTTTTGATCTAACAGCATATTCTCAAGATCCATATGGTATAAGCAAAAGAACAGCTTATATGGAATCTATAATAAGAGATTTACAAACAGAGGAGTTAAATATATTTGCACAAGAACAATTTGGTATTAATCTGTTTGAAAATAATCCAAAAAAATTACCAGATAGCGAAGAGGAGTTGGACCTTCACATGCAATTAAGTTATAAGCAAGGAATTGAAATAGCCGAAGAGGAGGCTATCAATGTAATGCTCGATGATAATAGATATGACTTAACAAAGAAAAGATACTATTATGATTTAGCGACGCTAGGAATAGGTGCGGTTAAAAATAACTTTACAGAAACCGAGGGTGTAACGGTAGAGTATGTAGACCCAGCTTATATGGTTTATTCCTACACAGAAGATCCATATTTTCAAGATGTATATTATGTAGGTGAAGTTAAGTTTGTTCCTTTAAATGAACTTAAAAAACAATTCCCCAACCTTACTCAAGACCAAATGGAAGAGATACAACAGCAAGGTTCTCAAAATTGGGGTGTATGGAATAACAACATAAGTAATATGTACAACAATAATCGTGATCAAAACGTTGTACAAATATTATATTTTAATTTTAAAACCTACATGAATGAGGTTTATAAAGTTAAAGAAACAGCAACTGGCGCTACAAAAATTATAGCAAGAGATGATTCTTTTGATCCACCTAAAGAAATATTTGAAGAGCAATTTGGAAAAATGCAAAGATCTCTTGAAGTATTATATGAAGGTGTTATGGTATTAGGCAGTAATATTTTACTTAAATGGGAAATGGCTCCTAATATGATGAGGCCAAAAGCTGATGAAACAAAAGTTAAACTAAACTATGCTATTACAGCGCCTAGAATGTATCAAGGCAGAATAGAATCTATTGTAAGTAGATGCACAGCGTTTGCAGATATGATCCAATTAACTCATTTAAAATTACAGCAAGTATTACAAAGAATGATACCAGACGGTGTATATTTAGATGCTGACGGTTTAAATGAAGTTGATTTAGGTAATGGCACAAATTATAATCCGCAAGAAGCATTAAATATGTTTTTCCAAACGGGTTCTATTGTTGGAAGATCGTTTACACAAGAGGGTGATATGAATCCTGGTAAAGTGCCTATTCAAGAAGTTGCTACTGGTAGCGGAGGTCAAAAATTATCTACATTAATAAATACTTACAATTATTATTTGCAGATGATAAGAGATGTGACCGGGTTAAATGAAGCAAGAGACGCTAGTTCTCCAGATTCAAGAGCACTTGTAGGTGTGCAAAAATTAGCTGCAGCAAATAGTAATACAGCCACAAGGCATATATTAGATGCTGGTTTATATTTAACTAGAGAAACAGCGGAATGTTTATCTTTAAGAATATCAGACATATTAGAATATCATCCTGCCAAAGAAGCTTTCATACAAAAAATAGGCGGATTTAATGTTGCTACATTAAATGAAATGAAGGATTTACATCTTCATGATTTTGGTATATACTTAGAATTAACTCCAGACGACGAAGAAAAAGCAATGTTAGAAAACAATATTCAAGCAGCTTTATCTGGGGGACTAATAGATTTATCAGATGCAATAGATATTAGAGAAGTTAAAAATATTAAACTTGCTAATCAATTATTAAAAGTTAGACAAAAGAAAAGATCAGAAAGACTTCAAAAAGAACAGCAAGCTAACATTGAAGCACAAGCGCAAGCAAACGCACAAGCTCAACAAGTAGCAGCGCAGGCGGAAGTTCAAAAAGATCAAGCTATGTTCCAAACTAAGTCCCAGTTAGAACAGCTAAAAGCTCAATTAGAAAACCAAAGAATTGGTATTGAAGTTGATGCTAAAAAACAATTGATGGCTTTGGAATTCCAATATAACATGCAATTAAAAGGCATGGAGGTTGATAAAGGAGTCGCTAGAGAAAAAGAAATTGAAGATAGAAAAGATCAAAGAACAAGAATACAAGGAACTCAGCAGTCAGAAATGATTGCGCAAAGAAAAAACGATTCACCTCCTAAAGATTTCGAATCCAGTGGGAACGATATTATGGGTGGTGGTTTTAATCTAGGTGGATTTGAACCTAGGTAATTATTTACATTAATTTTATAATATTATATCATGGCGAAAGCACAAAAAACAGAAGGTAGTTTTAAAATAAAAAACACCAAAAAAGCAAAAGAAGCTGAAGTTAAAGAAACTCCAGAACAAACAGGGCCAGCTGTTATTAATGAAGAGACTGGCAATATAAAACTTGATTTAACTAAAAAACCAGAACAAGATGCCGATACAAAGCAAGAAGCAACAAACGTGGTTGATGATAAACAAGCCGAACCTGTACAAGAAGTGGAAAAAGAAATACCACAACAACCAGAGCCCGTTCAAGCTGAAGAATCCGTACCTGAAAAACCAGTAGAAGAAACTGTACTTGAGGAAATAACGGAAGAAAAGAAAGAAGAAATAACGCAAGAGGTTACACAAGAATTAAAAGAAGATGTAGCTGAAGCAATAGCGGAGCAAAAAGAATCTGGTATAGAATTACCTGAAAACATTCAAAAGGTTGTAAACTTTGTAAATGAAACAGGTGGTAGTTTAGAAGACTATGTAAAGTTAAATACTGATTATGATTCATTAAATGAAAATCAGCTATTAGCAGAATATTATCAAACATCGAAACCTCATCTTGACAGAGATGAAATTAACTTTATTATGGAAGACAAGTTTTCTTATAATGAAGATGAAGACGATGAAAAAGATATTAGAAAAAAGAAAATAGCAAGAAAAGAAGAACTTGCTAATGCAAAAAATTATTTAGATGGATTAAAATCTAAATACTATGCAGAAATAAAAGGCGGTAGTAAATTATTACCGGATCAACAAAAAGCGGTAGAGTTCTTTAACCGATATAATAAAGAACAAAAAGAGCAATCATCCATAGCTAAAAAGCAGACTGATGCATTTTTAAATAAAACAAACCAAGTTTTCAATGACAATTTCAAAGGTTTTGAATACAACGTCGGCGATAAAAAATATAGGTTTAACGTTAAAGATGCAAACAAAGTCAAGGATAGCCAGAGCGACATAAATAATTTTGTCAAGAAGTTCTTGAACGAAAATAATGAAATGTCAGATGCTTCCGGTTATCATAAAAGCTTATTTACAGCTATGAATCCAGATCAAGTTGCAAAACATTTTTACGAACAAGGTAAAGCTGATGCAATTAAAGATAGTACAACAAAAGCCAAAAATGTTACAATGGGGGCGAGAGGTGTCCATTCAGACGTTAAGACTGCCAATGGTTGGAATGTTAGATCAGTTGTTTCAGAGGGTGATAGCACTAAGCTTAAAATAAAATCATTTAAACATTTAAAATAGTAAATTATGGCAGCACCAGGATTTGCAGGACCGCCACCAGTAACGTTGGCCAACCTAGCACATTTGACTCCAAGACCCGTACAAGGTTTATTTGGTGATAATTATTTATCACTAGCCGATATGACTTGGACTCAACAATTTTTACCCGAAGTTTACGAGAAAGAAGTAGAGCGTTATGGAAACAGAACGATTACTGGTTTCTTAAGAATGGTAGGAGCAGAGATGCCTATGGCATCAGACCAAGTAGTTTGGTCAGAACAAGGAAGATTACACATTGCATATGATACAGTTACATCAAATGCACCAGGCGCAGGCCCGGGTGGACAAACAATTTCATTACCTTCTCCGGGAGCTGATGGGAATGTACCACTTTTAGGACCTGGTATGACTTGTGTTATTGCACTTGGAAACGATACAAATAACATTTACATTAATAGTTTAGCAGGACCTGTTGCAGGTGGATTGCAAACATACAACATTGATGTATATGACGACGCTAATAATGTACTAGATGTAGCCCTTCAAGGAGCTGCAGCTGGTGGAGAATTAAGTCTATTTGTTTTCGGTTCAGAATACAAAAAAGGATCACCAGAAGGTGGAAACTCTATTGATGCTTCCTTTACCCCTTACAGTAATCAACCAATTATCATCAGAGATAAGTATGAAGTAAACGGTTCAGACGTTGCTCAAATCGGATGGGTTGAAGTTACTACTGAAATTGGTACAGGTGGTTATCTATGGTACTTAAAATCTGAGCATGAGTCTAGAATTAGATTCGAAGATTACTTAGAAATGAGTATGGTAGAATCAAAGAATGTAGAGCAAGTGGTAGCAGGTGTACCAGGCTTTACAGGATTCCAAGGTGGAAACCTACAAGGTATGCAAGGTTTATTTGCTACACTAGAAGAAAGAGGATTGGTATTTAATGACCCAGCATTTGCAAATGATGCACTTGCAGCGGACCCAGGAATCAACCAGTTTGATACTATTCTACAAGAGCTTGATAAGCAGGGAGCAATTGAAGAGAACATGTTATTCTTAGACAGACAGACATCTCTTGACATTGATACTATGTTAGCACAACAAAATTCTTACGGAGCAGGTGGTACATCTTACGGTGTATTCGATAACTCTGAAGATATGGCGCTTAACTTAGGATTCTCTGGTTTCAGACGTGGAGCATATGACTTTTACAAAACTGACTGGAAATATCTAAATGACTCTACAACTAGAGGACTTATTGACGATATTAAAGGTGTGTTAGTACCAGCAGGAACTTCTACAGTTTACGATCAACAATTAGGACAGAACATTTCAAGACCTTTCTTACACATTCGCTACAGAGCTTCTGAAGCTGATGACAGACGATTGAAATCTTGGGTGACTGGTTCAGTTGGTGGTAACTATACAAGTGACGCGGATACAATGACTGTTAACTTCTTATCGGAGAGAACAATGTGTACGCAAGCCGCTAACAACTTTGTATTATTCAAAGCTACTTAGTAGTAAACTAATGTAAGGAACGGGTGTCTTCGGGCACCCAATCTTTACTTTTATTAACAATTATATTATATTATATCATGGCTAAAACAGCAACACAATGGGAAGTTAAAGATAGACTTTATAAACTTTCTAAAAATAAAAAACCTTTAATATTTACTGTACCAACAGCTCACTCAGCGAGAAAAGCTTTATTATGGTTCGATGAAGAATTAGGTTATCAAAGAGAATTACGATACGCAACAAATCAACCTTCTGTTTTTGTAGATGAACAAAAAGGTAAGGCTACAATGGGTAGAGTAATATTTAGAGACGGACAATTAAGAGTAAAAAAAGAAGATGTAACTCTTCAGCAATTTTTATCTTTATATCATCCGTATACAAAAGACGGTATTATTGAAGAGATAAAACCAAAAGAACAAGCAGTAAATGAAGTTGCTTGGATTGAGTTTGAATTGCAGGCTTTAAATCTTGCTAAGCAAGCTACAGTAGATGAGGCAGAAGCTATATTAAGAGTCGAAGTTGGAGAGAAAGTTAATATATTATCTTCAGAAGAATTAAAAAGAGATTTATTAGTATTTGCTAGAAAAAATCCTCAACTATTTTTACAACTAGCACAAGATGAAAACACTGAGTTAAGAAACTTTGGTGCAAAAGCAATTGAAGCTGGTATATTAAATTTATCACAAGACCAAAGAACATTTACTTATGGTAAGAGTGGTAAGAAAGTATTGACAGTACCATTTGATGAACATCCTTATTCTGCACTAAGTGCATACTTTAAGACTGACGAGGGTATGGAGCTTTACAAGAATATAGAAAAAAGACTTAAATAGTCACCTTTTATAGTAATAGGCTATCTAAGGGTGGCCTATTATTATAATAACAAAATATAAATTATGGCTGTAAGCGTAGATACTGTATATCAAAGAGTATTAGCAATACTTAATAAAGAACAACGAGGATATGTAACACCTCAGCAATTTAACTTGTTTGCTAATCAAGCACAATTAGATATATTTGAACAGTACTTTTATGATATAAATCAATTTGGCCGTATACCAGGAAACGATACAGAGTTTTCTGACATGCTAAATATACTTAACGAAAAGATTAGCATATTTGAAGTCAATGATAATATGACTTATGCAAATAACTATTGGACACCTCCGGCTGACATTTACAGAATGGGTACGATAGTTTATAAAAACACTACAGAGGGTTTTACACTAAACCCAAGCGCAACTACAACCATAGAAACATTTGTAGAAGCTGAGCGAATTGAATACAATGATTTTCTTTATATTAATCAATCCGCATATACACGTCCAACAAACACAAGACCTATATTCATAGAGAATAGTTCAGGCTATAAAGTATATGGTAATACCGAGTTAACATCGGATGTAACGTGTAATTATATTAAAAAGCCTGCTGAAGTAGTTTGGGGTTACCAAATTGTTTATGGTGAAGCGCTTTATGACGCGACTACAGCGACTAATTTCGAGCTACATGATTCAGAAGAAACAGAGTTAGTTGTTAAAATTTTAGAGTTTGCTGGCTTAAATATTGAAGACATACAAATGTACCAAGTAGCTAACAGTATGGAGCAAGAAACTAATCAACAAGAAAAAGCTTAATATATGCCATTTTTAAATCAAACACCAGAGGAATATTACTTAGGACCCGACGGGCTGTGGAACAGTAACGACGAGAATTATGGCGATTATCAATTTACAAGTATTGCTGATGTTATTAATAATTTTATGACCATATATGTAGGTCAAGAAAAAATTATAACAAAAGTTAAAAGAACAGATGTATCTTTTTATGCGCAGAGAGCTTTACAAGAATTTAGCTTTGATATGTTGCCTCAGGAAAAATCTATAGAAATAGAAATACCACCTGGGTTATATATGGTTTTACCACAAGACTATGTAGGATATACAAAACTTTCATGGACAGATCAATATGGTATTGAAAGAATAATATACAGAACTGATTTAACAAGCAACCCAACTCCTTATATACAAGACAGTGAATATGAATATACTTTTGATAGCGATTCACAAATACCCTTGGCTCAGGAATCTGAAACTTTAAAAAGATTTAAAAGAGACGACGTTTTCCCTAACGCTTTTAATGCTAATACTGCATTGCAAAATTGGTATATGGGTAATCCAGATTTACTTTTTATGTATGCTTACGGTGGAAGATACGGATTAAATCCTCAGCAAGCTCAAGCAAACGGTGTATTTTATATTGATAAAATAAAAGGCATGATTAGATTTAGCTCTAATTTAAGCGGTAGAATTGTAGTATTAAAATATATTAGTGATGGCTTGGGTACAGAAGAAGATATGCAAGTACATAAATTTGCAATAGACGCAATTTATAAATATATTGTACACGCTATATTATCGACAAAAGCAAACACACAAGAATATCTGGTAGCAAGATGGAAAAAAGAATCCGTAGCCGCAAGACGCAACGCTAAAATAAGATTATCAGAACTTAAAAATAATCTGTTAGCACAAGTAATGAGAAACCAATCCAAATGGATTAAAAGTTAAATAATATGCCAGAAGTAATACACAACTTTACGTCGGGGAAAATGAATAAAGACCTCGATGAAAGATTAGTACCTAATGGCGAATATAGAGATTCTTTAAATTTAGAAATATCAACTTCTGAAAGCAGCAATGTCGGATCTTTACAAACTGTATTAGGTAACGCTGTTAACAATAACAAGACGCTTAATCCACAAACAGGTGTTATAACTGAATGGGGTAATGACTTTATACCTAATATGTATTACCCATGCACTATAGGTAGCATAAGGGATGATATTAACGAAAAAATATATTGGTTTCTTGCATCAAGTGGTATTAGTGCTATTGCTGAGTATGATCAAAAAACAGACACAATAGCTCCTGTTTTAGTAGACACACAAAATATATTAAAATTTAGTAAAGATTATTTAATTACAGGTATAAGTATATTGGAGGGCATATTAATGTGGACTGACAATCAAACTGAGCCTAAGTCTATTACAATTGAAACATTTAAAAATGGGTCAACTAATTTTTTAACACACACTACTTATACTAATGGTGTTATAACTAGAGACTTCCAAGAAGAAGATGTAACAGTTATTAAAAAATATCCTACCACAGCTCCAATGCTAGACCTAGCAAACACAAGAGCTACTGATCCAGATGGTAACCCTGCAGTTGTTAATAACACTACAGCTGCTAATTTTACCGAGGCTTCCCCAACTGGGTTTGATCCCGGTAACGTAGGGTTTGTCCCATTGCCACCTGGTTCTTTGCTTACACTAAACTGGCTCCAATCGCCATATCCTTTTTATAGTGTAAATGATGTATTAATTCTAACTACCACCGCCGAAGACGACGACGAAGTTGAAGTAAATTTCGAGGCAAGAGTGCAAGTTGTTAGTGTTCCTCAAGGGGCGACACAAACATCCGCACAAGTAAGTGTATTATCTGTTTCAGAAAATGTTTCTAACATGGTATTAACATGGGATGTTACTTTAGAAGAAGACGATCCTTTATTTGAATTTAAATTTCCTCGCTTTGCGTATAGATGGAAATATGAAGATAATCAATTTTCTGCATTTTCACCATTTTCTGAAGTTGCTTTTTTACCTGGCGAATTTGAATACAATACATTTCAAGGCTACAACTTAGGAATGAAAAATACATTAAGGCAATGTCTTATAAGTAATTTTATTACAAATGACATACCTGATAATGTAAAAGAAGTTGAGTTATTATATAAAGAAACCTCAAATACCAATGTATATAAAGTAGATGCTTTTGAAAGAGATGATGAAATATGGACAGCCAATACATATGATATACAATCAGAAATTATTAGTTCCGTATTACCTTCTAATCAAATATTAAGACCATACGATAATGTACCTAGGTATGCTAAAAGTTTAGAAATAAGTGCTAATAGATTAATATTTGGTAATTATGTTCAAAATTATACGCTATTAAATGATTTAAATCAAACAATCAAACCAACAATAGATATTTTAATTGCGCCTAATACAACATTAAACCCCGAGCAAGCAGGATATGCGTTACCACCAACACCGGGCGTATCGCATCCATCTATTAAATCACAAAGAACATATCAAGTTGGTGTTGTATATTCTGATAAATATGGAAGACAATCTCCTGTGTTTACATCGGAATCAGCTGCTACTATATTACAAAAGCCAGAAGCTAATGAATATAATAGAATTACAGCTACTATGACTAGCTTACCGCCAGAAGGTTTTGATTATTTTACATGGTATATAAAAGAAGCATCTCAGCCGTATTACAATATAGCTATGGACCGCTGGTATGAAGCAGATGATCAAAATATATGGATTTCATTTCCGTCTTCTGAAAGAAATAAAATAGACGAAAATACATTTTTAGAATTAAAAAAACAGCACGACAGTGACGAATTTGTTTCTGATCCCGCTCGGTATAAAGTAGTTGCAATATCTAACGAAGCGCCAATATTTATTAGAGAAAGAATAAAAACATTTGGTACTTTAGATAACGATCCTGATAATACTTTTTGTTTTCAAGCAGGTGGTGGGCAAAGCCAAGGGCAATTTCCTTTGCCAGAGTATGCTTACATGCAAATGCGTTTAGATAAATGGAACGCTAGCCCATTAAAGGAAGCTGCTAGCATGACTTCTAATCCTCAAGTAATGCGTATTGTAGGCAATACAGGTAGAAGTGATTGGTATGATGTAGCTGCTATTTCTGAAACTGTTAATGGCTTGGATGCTGATGTTATTCAAATTAATATTGAAGGCAGATTTGGTGATGACATGGAGTTTACTTCTACAGATGGAACAGGTGCAACTCAAACTTCCGGCTTACAATTTGAATTAGCTGCAAAAGTATATGAGAATAAACCTGAATATGAAGGTAGATTTTTTGTAAAACTATACAGAGATTTAGCATTAGAAAAGTATATATTAGCTAACGCTAATGACGATCAATATTCAATTAAAAATGCAACAGAAGTAGGATATGCTTCGGGTTCTTACGGAAAAAGTTACTGGAAAGATAGAGGTGATGGTAATGTGTTTATTGATAATGTTACCGCCGCCACAGGTGGCAACGGTACGGGTTGGGCTTCAACTACACAAGGTGCAGAGGTAATATATAGAATGGATTTATCTTTTTCAGGTGTACCGCCAGATAAAGATAAAGATTTTAATGTTGGACACACTACATTAAAAAGATATGCAGACTTTGTAGATGGGTTAGAAGCAATAGGACAAAGATTTAGATGGAAGCAGGATCCGGGTATTGGAACAGAGGCAGATCCAGAAGAACAAGGTATATATGAAATTACAAGTAGCGAAAAAGTAACAAGAATTAGAAATTACGAATCTGATTCTAGATCAGGTTCATTTGCACAATCTTCAAATAAAAGAACTAGATATAAAATAGAATACAAATTAGTTACAGGTACAGGTGGCTTTAATCCTACTCTAGGAAATAATCAATGGACAAATCAGTCGGATTGCTACACAATGGAATTGCTTGCGCCGTTTTTTATTGAAAAAAGCTTTAGCAGCACTAATCCGGGCATATGGGAAACGGAGCCCGCAGAGGCCGTAGATTTAGACATCTATTATAAAGCATCAGACTTAATATCAATTAGCAACCACGGCGATATAAACAACCCCCAGCCTTACGATTTAAGCTGGTATAACTGTTATTCTTTTGGTAATGGCGTAGAGTCAGACAGAATTAGAGATGATTTTAATGCGCCCACTTTGGGCAACGGACCAATAGCTTCAGCACCTTTAGATGAGCCATATGCAGAAGAAAGAAAAACAACAGGGTTTATATATTCTGGTTTATTTAATTCTATATCAGGTATAAATAATTTAAATCAATTTATACAAGCTGAATCTATAACATTAGATATAAATCCAAGGTTCGGATCTATACAAAAACTATGGGCAAGAGATACGGATTTAATTACTTTTTGCGAGGATAAAGTGTTAAGCGTGCCGGCTAATAAAGATATATTATTTAGTGCCGCTGGCAATACAGCTTTAACAGCTAGTAATAAAGTATTAGGTACTCCTAGGCCTTATGCTGGAGAGTATGGGATAAGTAAAAATCCAGAATCTTTTGCGAATTATGGGTTTAGAGCGTATTTTACAGACAAAGCACGAGGGGCTGTACTTAGGTTATCAAGTATGCCTGGTGGTGGTGGCAATGGGTTAACACCTATATCAGAGTACGGAATGATTGATTTCTTTGCAGATAACCTTGCTGTATCAACATTGTGTATCGGTGGTTTTGACGATAATAAAAAAGCTTACAACTTATATTTAGATCCATTAACAAGTGAATGGCAAAACAAATTTAAATCTAAAAGAGTAAATAGCTCGGGAGATTGGGAAGATTATATACCGCAATCTACAGTGTTATCGTTTAAAGAAAAAGTAACTGGGTGGGAAACTCGTAAGTCTTTTGAAAACATTGAGGGATTAATATCTTTAAACAATGTGTTTTATACATGGAAAGATGGTATGCTTTGGAGACATGGTATGCAGTCCCAACCAAGATTAAATTTTTACGGAATACAATATGATTCATCAATTAACTTTTTAATTAATGAAATGCCCGAAGTGGTTAAATCTTATAAAACATTAAACTATTTAGGCTCAAAATCAAAACAATATTTATATAGCAACGCACAGTATCAAGATAAAACTGCAGCTGAAATGATTGCTATAAGTTTTATACCTACAAGTCAAACAGTATATAAAGACGGATGGTATACAGAATACTTAACTACCGATTTACAAACAGGTGGTATAAATGAATATGTAGAAAAAGAAGGCAAGTGGTTTCAGTATTTAAAAGGTGATGACACTTTTTTCAATACTAATACAGACAACAATGTAGACAGCCACGATTTTTCAGTACAAGGAATAGGTAGAGGAATTGTTACTGGCGATCTTTTAAGCGCTTATAATGTGCATATATTTATTAACCCATCATGTTATTTAGGAACAGTTGCGCCAGTTGCAAACAATATGGTATACACTGTTTCTGAAGATTGTACAACAACCTGTGCCGTATTACAATTAGATGCACTAGACTCAAATCCATAATTATGCCATTAACATTAACATATAGCTTAGTAAGCGACAATACGACGAATGGAACGTTAGGAACAATAAATCCAACTACAGGTACTGTTGTGTTTACACCTAACCCTAATTACACGGGTTCAGCGGGTAATTTTACATATAAAGTAAATAATGGTTTTTTTGATAGTAATACAGCTACGGTAACAGTAAACGTCTCAGATGTTAACGATCCACCTAATATAACATCTACACCTCCTACTGGACCATTTGGTGTAGGTGATAGTTATTCTTATAATTGTTTTGCAACAGATCCAGATCACGCATCAGATCAATTAGTTTGGAGTTCAACTAACATGCCGTCTAACTATACTATTACACAGCCTGGAGTTGGCGGTCAAAACGGGGTAGTAAGTGGAACTGTTCAAGGAGGAAGTGTTACATTTGATTTAACTGTAACAGACCCTCCTGGGGCAAGCGATACACAGTCCGTAACCATAGGTGGTATTGTACCAACAGTGGATTCTTATTTTAAATTCTTTTTTGATAGCAGCGGATCTATGAATACTACGCTATCAAGACTTCAAAGAGATCTTCAAGGATCCGGAGTTACTAATCCCGCATTAGATAATACTTGTTTGCAATATTATCTACAAGACTTTTTTGCCACAGGGCTCACACAAGCACAAGGTAATACAGACAATGCAACTAACGGCGTTAATGGGTATAATAGTCATGTGAGTTTAGTAAGTGATTCTACTGAAAGACCACATTATCAATTAAACAACAGATCACAATCAAGTACAGCTGGATTTAGCACTGTAGCAGGTGGTGATTTCCCTAGTGCTACTAGTGTAGTTATAGGTATATTTATGGATGAATGCGATAATATTGGTGTTCCAGTAGCAGCATCTGGATATAATCCAACAACATCTTCGCCGGTATCGCAAACTGGATTACAAGATATTCAACGTTTGGGCTCTCAGGTTTCAACATTAAATGGAACCAATAGCGGTTTTTACAGGGGATTAGTATTCCCAGTTAGTGTTAATAATCAAGTTGGTAACATGTCTGGGTTTGCGGAATTTTATAATGATTCTATAAGTGGAGCAGCAGGTACTCAAATGGCAGCGGCAACTCTTAATTTAACTTATTACGCGGTGCAACAAGCCTTTACTCCACAAGTAACTCAAACATGGAATGATGGTGATACTTGCGATGGTTACTATACTAAAATTGTTGTAGACAACTTATTAGCTTTAGGGTATTCAATACCTACATATGCTGGCCCAAGTTGTGGTGGTGGTGGAACAACCCCTTCAAATTTCTCAACAAATCTTTCGAGACCAGTAAATCCTAACTTATGGGAAACTTACGCCGATGATGAAACTGCTTGTGTAGATGGTGAAAACGATTTTAATAATGGTGATACCTTCCCGGTATACTATTTAGAGCGTGTACCTGGAGCTACTACAGGAAGCAACGCGCAAGGTAACCCTACTATTGGCGATAGATTATATAGAACAGAACAAAGTGATGGCAGTCTTTTATCTGAATTACCAAGTGGTATATATTTTAATGGCGATTCAATTCAAAGCGAAGGCGTGGCAATAGATTATGTATTTGGAGCCGGAATTGCAAACAGCGGTATTTATATATGTGGTGGAATACAATAAAATAAATTAATTATGGCATTAGGAAATTTTACAGTAACCGATATTAATTTCGAGGTACCTGAGTTTGTAGACATATCTACAATACAGTCTGGTGCTACGATAACTATCACACCTAATCAAGGTTATATTATTAATGCAAGTGATTTTAGTTTAAGATCACCTATACCATCATTAATAGACGCCAACGCTTCTGTATTTAATCAAGCTGGGGCAAATATAGAATTGGTATTAGTATTTAATTCGGAGACAATGCCTAGCAATAATTTAGAAGTTCCTATATGTGTTGCTGGATTTGATCAGCTTATTGCAATTACAGTAGATGGACAATGGACTGCTTCACTTATAAATGCAAACAGCTCAATTAATGGTGTAGTACAAACTTCTGGTTCATATTCTGGCAATGGTGATTTAGGCACTACAGAAGAAGTAATTTCAGGTTTAACACTAACTGCTGACGCAAATCATTTTTTTAATACAATACCTGTTGCTACTGTAAATACAGGTGTTGAAGCTAACTATAGTATTGTAAGAACAGATGTATATTCAGGATTAAATATAACAGAATCTAGTTTTGATGTTAGTTACACATTTCCGGCCAACAACGTGTCAGGGGATTTTATAACTTTCACTGGTAATGCTATTGCTATTCCTGCTACGCAAGTATATATTAATGCTTATTCCATGAATACATCAAATGTTAATGCTGGCGGTGAGAGTAGAGCAATATCAATTACTGGAAATACAGGTGCAAACTATACATTAAAAATAGAAAACACTGCAGGTACAGGGACCGTGCTCGATGAGGCAGGAATTATTCCTTCATCAGGTACTGTTAATTTTACCGCAGTATTTCCAACTGTTACAGCGGATCAAACATATGAAGTTACATTCGGTGGAGATTTAAATCCAGCTTTAATATGTCCTAACTGTCCGTTAGATGATCAATTTTTATTAACACAAGAATTAGCAATGACACTTACTGTGTCTTTAACAAGTTCGGACCCTAATATAACTATCATAAGCGCATCGTCAAACGAAACAACACTTGTACCTAGCCAAAATTATAGTCCACCTAATACCCAAAATATAGGATTAGAAGTTGTTGCGGCGCCCGGATATACAATAACGCCAATATTACCCGCTCCAACTGTTCAGAATTTTTTACCACAAGATGAATTAGATGGTGATTTGAATGGCGGAACTTATTGGGATATACAAAATTTAAGTGCGCAAGTTGTATCAACAACTATAGATACTTATAAAGTAACCTTTGTACAAAGCTTAGTTAGCACAGGAGTTCAGCAAGATGTTGCGGTAAGTTTAGATGTAGATAATTTTATAACGGTTGCTACCTCACCTACAGTACCAAGTATTTCAACAGGGCCGGTGCAGCTTATTTCTTCAACAGAAGTTAAAACATCGGGTGTTCAATTGGCTGAAAACGGATCAGCTATTTCAAGCAGAGGTATTTATTTAAAAGATGCAGTAGGCGGGATGATACAACCATACCAAGCTAACCCAGCTACCGGTACCGCAGATTTCTTAATTGATATTACAGGCTTAACAGCATCAACAGGATATATAGCCCAAGCATATGCACAAAATAGTTCAGGTGTAGGCACAGGCGCTGATGTGGCTTTTACAACTCCATCTAGCGGTGGTGGACCTTCAATCCCAACTTTAACAACTACAACAGCAACCAATATAAGTGTTGGTGGTTTTCAAACTGGAGGAAATGCTCTTTCGTATAATGGGGGTACCCCTGTAGCCAATGGTATAGAATATAGTTTAATTTCTGGTGGTCCTTATCAACAATCAGCTGGGAGTATACCTCAGGCAGGTGCATGGACTCAAATTTTTATAGGGCTCAATTCAGGAACAACATATTACTATAGAGCTTATGCTACAAATTCAGTTGGAACAGGATATGGTCAAGAGTTATCGGTTACAACCGCATCACCTCCAACGTCTCTAACATCATATTTATCAAGTACAAATTTTCAAACTAGTACTTTAAATATTTGCAGTAACTTAGCAACAGGTACTTCAACTTTTTATCATGACGGACAAGATCCTAACCCTAATGGTGGAGATTTTTGTTATGAAGATGCAAACGGTACAGTGCCTTTAGCAGATGGTATATATGTATGGGGTGCAGAAAATGCAAGAGGTGGTTGGTATACTATTGATTCATCAGATGGTGGAAATCAAGCTGTTGGAGATGAACCTGGTTTTTGTACCAATGGAGCAGATTTAACAGCACAAAATTGCCCACTGGGTATAGTTAATGTTACTGCCAACTTATCGGGAGTTACTGATGCAAATCCCCCTTATGGTAACCCACCTATCCAAGTAACTGTAACAGGTACAGGTCAATTTTCTGGAACACCTGGCACAACAGGTAGCACAAGTGTAACTGCTTCAGTTGATATAGAACAAGGCGACTGGCTTGCTGGGCCAACGTACTCAGGAGCAACCTTGCTTACTGGAACTGTTACTTGGACCTATGGTAGTGCAACACAAAATTTTGTAGTAGCTGTCAATGGAACTATTAGACAAGCGACTGGAAGAGGATATGTAGATATTAGACAATCTAATGATCCTTGTTCTGAAACATCTTACAATGATAGGTATTGGTATACCACTACAGATGTAACAATATGCGGAGCAAGTCAAGAAAGAAGAGCAAATAGCCCTGCTACAAGTGGTACACAAGTATTCACAAGTGCACAAGGTTACAATTCATCATGGGCAGTAGGATCTTATGCGGTAGATGATAATGGATCCGGCTGTGCTGCAGGCAATGTAAGTAACCAATCAATATCAGCTACAGGTATTGTTGGCAATCATAGCGTATGTAATCCAACATTATATTATGTAGAGATTAGCGATACTGCGTACTCTAGTGCATCAGCAGCTTGTGCGTCTACTATAACTGGTACTCAAGAATATTGGTGGCCTGATCCAAACGGAAGCGTAACTGGTACAATGGAAGCTAGTGAACCAGCTCCAGCGGGAACTATAGTTTATGATAGTCCATTAGGAGGTAACGCAAATATATTTTATGGTGAAGGCTATTACGCGGGTGGAGAAACCAGTGAAATACCAGATCAGTTCGAACAACAAATTAATAATCTTGGAGAAGTTTCAGATTGGTCTGACTGTTAATAAATAAACTATGGCACAAATAACAATAACCTTTCCACAACCCTTAAATGTTTCAGTACAAATAGGAGACACAGCATACTACACTAATGATGCAAGAGGAACTGTTCTTGTAGAAATGGGCGAGATATTAAATGTAACTACAAATTCTATAACATGTGAAATTGGTGCGGGTACTATAAGGCCTACGCAATCAAGCTTCATATTGTTTAGCAA
>MDTB01158021.1_pt1 | contig 18804 bp, 15 predicted proteins | sample 811161 | NCBI WGS metagenome assembly MDTB01 (sample SAMN05326650, study PRJNA326480) | marine metagenome | isolation source: seawater | place: Mediterranean Sea | collected 2009
AATTTTTTTTTAAAAATTTAAATATTTTATTTTTTAATAACGTAATCACCAAGCAGCATTAAATCTATTCCTGATGAGTAAAAGCAGCTTAAAGCATCTTGAGGAGTATTAACAATAGGCATTTTATTTACATTGAATGAGGTATTAATCAAACAATCAACATTATAACCATCTTTTAGGGATTTAAGTATATCGTATACAAAATAATTATCTTTTTTATTTAATATTTGAACTCTCGAAGTAGAATCTACATGTACACATGAGGGAAATTTTTTTTTGGTTATTTCTTTTGCTTTTGCATTAATAGTCATATGTTTATAATCATGATTGTTGCTAGTTAAATCAAAATATTTATCAGCTAATTTATCTAAAATGATTGGAGCAAAGGGTCTAAAACCTTCTCTAAATTTTATTTTATTATTTAAAACTGATTTCATGTTTGTTAATTTTGGATTTGCAAATATAGATCTATTACCTAACGCTCTCGGACCAAATTCATGTCTACCTTTAAAGATAGCAAAAATTGAATTACTTTTTAATTTTTCGATTATAAATTCTTTGTTATGATTTTTACTAATATGCTCATAACTTAAATTACAAATATCTAGTACTTTTTTTATCTCCACGTTATTAAAACTATTACCAAGGTAAGCTTGTGAAGAAAACTTTTTAATTTTTTGATTCTTTATTTTACATGCCAAAATCGCTGAGCCAAGTGAAGTTCCTGCATCCGATGACGCTGGTTGAACAAAAATGTTTTTGAAAATTTTAAGATCAGAAATTTTTTTGATCATCGCGCAATTTAATGATACTCCTCCAGCTAAACATAAATTAGATATTTTCGTCTTATTAAATAAATCTTTTAATAAATTTGTTACAATATTTTCAAGGGTAAACTGAACAGAAGCTGCTAAATCTTTTTGCTTCCTAGATATATTTTTTGAATTAAATATTTTATTTAATTTAAGTTGTTTTAAAAGATTTTGGCTAAACAATGGACTTTGTCTAGATTTTGATTTTAGATTAATAAACTTTTTTATTAAATCATAATTACCTAAATTATCACTTTTAATTATCTTACTTAGATCGTAAATTGGATCACCGTATGGAGCTAACCCCATTACTTTGTATTCATCATCGTCATAATTAAATCCTAAAACTTGTGTAAACATACTATAAAATATTCCTAAACTATTAGGTTTTGAAAATTTTTTTATAACCTTTATATTTTCTCCATCACCAACGGATAATGTAGTCGATATACCATCGCCAGAATAATCAGCGGTAAAGATTAAAGATTTTTTAAAGTTTGATGGGTAAAAAGTAGAAGCTGCATGACAAAGATGATGATCAAAAAATAATATTTCAGGCGAATGATCAAAATAATATTTGAAATATGCTTCTAGATCCTTTCTAATATTTTTGTAATTTGCATAATAAGAGACAAATTCAACATCTTTAATAGTTTTATTTATATATTTTAATCCTTCTCTAATCGAATTAGTTGGCATTACACCTCTTGCATGCTTTGTTCTTATAAATCTTTCCTCTTCCATTGCAAAAACACACTTGCCATCTTGAATAATTGTAGCGGCTGCATCTTGACCTGTATGACTTAGACCTCCAGAAATACCTAAAATTATTGACATAAAAACTACAATTGTATATTTTTTTTTTGCAACTCTCTAGTTTAAAAACTAAATTTTTTAAAAAATCTCTCTTTAGGTTAATTTATATTTTTTATTCTTTAAAGAAATATTTTATCTATTAAAAGTAATATATTGTTTAATCTAAAAATATTTATATTAATAATTAAATTTCAAAATAATGTTACAAATTTGAATGACTTCTATTTTATTTAAAAAATTTGAGAATAGAAAATTTATTACCTCTTCTATTGTAATATTTTTGATTTCAATTTTGTATTCATTGTTACATGGTTCGGGTTTTTACGGGTATGGAATTGATTATCACAGTGGTTATTCATATGGATTTGAATGGTTAAAACCTTCTGCAGAGTCGAATTTTCTAGATTATGTTGGTTTTAGAGTTGCAACATTAGAAATAAATGAATTTCATCTTGGTGTTTACGTAGTGACTTTTGTTATTACTTTGGCCACAGGGTTGTTTATACGAGAACTTTTAAAATTTAAACAAAATTATTCTTTAGTATTTTTTTTACTAGTTTTTCTAATTGCAATTCACACTTGGCCTGTAATCATGTCTACAAGTAATGCGATGAGACAGGGTTTAACTATGTCCTTCTTATTTTTGGTTTTTGCATATAGTTTTCGTAAAAATTTAAATTACATATTACTTTTTTCTTTTCTTGCCATTGTAATGCACAATTCTGGCATATTCTTCGTCACTATTTTTATTTTTGCAAATATTTTAAACAAATTACTAAAGAACTATTCTAATAAAAACAAAGCTATAATTAATTTCTCAATTGGAATGTTATCTCTAGTTGCAATTTATTATGCTGTAAATATAATTCTTTTGTCCGATAATCATCAAGCTTCTCGAATAATTAGTGGAGATTTTAGATGGGCTTTTATTATAATTGCAATTTCTTATGTAATATTATCTTTTTATTTTAGTAACATTTTAACAAATCCATTTAATTTAAGTTTGTATTATTTTAGCTTTATATCACTCCCAGTTGTAATGAATGGGCTTAATTGGCAATATGAAAGACTGGGTATGATGATGCTAATTCCATACATTTTTTCCTTTGGTTCTTTATTAAATTCTCGCTCTTATAAATTCTATCTAGTTACATCTTTCTCGTTATTGCTGTTACTTACAATTTATACAGATAAGTATAGCGTTGGTCTATTAAGTGAATTCGAAATTTATTTAAGAAGTTTATAAAAATATAAAGATAAATATTGTTAATTTACTAGCTTATAATGAAAATATTTATTAAAAATAGAACAAAAAAATGTTTAATTGCAATTTGTTTAAACGAAATCTCTTTACAAAAGATAGATTAGAAATGTTAAATTTAAAATAATCATTTTAATGAAAATTATTTATTTACATCAGTATTTTAATACACCAGAGACTGCAGGCGGCACTAGGTCATATGAGTTTGCTAAAAGACTCGTTAAAATGGGTCATGAAGTAATGATGATAACTTCATATCGCCAACATCATCAAAATAACCTGTGGTTTCAAACAGAGGACTCTGGGATAAAAATACACTGGTTACCATTAAAGTATTCAAATCATACGGGTTTTTTTCAAAGAGTAAGGGTATTTTTATTGTTTGCGTGGAAATCTTATTTGAGAGCAAAAAAAATCGACGGAGATATAATTTATGCAAGCAGTACACCACTTACAATAGCTATACCCGCTCTATTTATATCAAAAAAAAAAAAAATACCTATGGTTTTTGAGGTTAGAGATTTGTGGCCCGATGTTCCAATTGCCATGAAAATTTTAAAAAATTCATTAATGATTTTTTTTTCAAAATTTCTAGAATTATTAGCCTATAAAAATTCAAGTGCAATTGTAGCACTATCTCCTGAGATGAAAAAAGGAATAATTTCAAAAAAAATTGACACGAATAAAGTTGCAATAATACCAAACAGTTCAGACTTAGAAAAATTTGAGTATAATGAAAAATTAGCAATTGATTTTCGTCTTAAACGACCTTGGCTTAAAAATAGACCTTTACTAGTTTATGCAGGAACATTTGGTAAGGTTAATGATCTTTCATATGCTGTAAGATTAGCTAAAGCATTAATAAAACAAAACACTGAAATTCGGATTTTATTAATTGGAGATGGTTTTGAAAAACAAAAACTTATCGCAGAAGCAAAAAAATGTGATGTTTATGAAAAAAATTTATTTTTTGAAAATCCATTGCCAAAGAAAAATATGCCTGGATGTTTATCAGCGGCGAATATGACTGCTAATTTTGTAGTAGATATAAGAGAAAATTGGGCCAATTCAGCAAATAAATTTTTCGATGGTTTGGCAGCTGGAAAACCAATTTTTTTAAATCATGGAGGATGGATGGAAGATTTAGTTTTAGATTATGATTGTGGTTTGTGCATGCATGGAAAAGAAATCGAAGTGGTTGCAAAAGAATTAGACTTAAAAATTAATAACAATGATTGGTTAAAATCATCAGGTGATGCAGCATTAAATTTAGCTAAATCACTTTTTGACAGAAAAATGCATGCTTTACAATTAGAAAGAATTTTGCATTTAACAATAAATAACAAATCTCAAATGGTCAATGAAATTACAAGGGATTATTATAAATAAATCATTAATAATATGCATAATCAAAAAGAAATAGATTAAATTTATAAGTTTAAACAAAAGATTAATGATCTTTTACAGTAATTGAATATAATTTAGAGCATGAGAAAATAAGACATGAAAAAAGATGATTTAAAAATTGCAATCGTTGGACTAGGATATGTTGGTTTGCCTTTGGCAGTAGCATTTTCAAAGAAATTTAAAGTAATTGGTTTTGACATTAATAAAACACGCATAGAGGAATTAAAAAAAGGTTATGATATTACATTAGAAGTTCAAAGTAACTTGCTTATATCAGCAGCAAATAACTTAAGTTATTCATATGATATTAGTGATGCTAAAGATTGTAATATTTTTATTATTACTGTTCCAACTCCAGTTGATAAATCTAAAAGACCCAATCTCAAACATTTAATTAATGCATCTAGAGCCGTTGGAAATGTATTAAGTAAAAATGATATTGTAATATATGAGTCGACTGTTTATCCAGGTGCTACTGAAGACGTATGTGTGCCTGAGCTTGAAAGATCATCAGGCTTTAAGTTTAACAAAGATTTTTTTTGTGGATATAGTCCAGAGAGAGTTAATCCTGGAGATAAAGTAAATACTTTAGAAAAAATAAAAAAAATTACAAGTGGATCTACAAAAGAGATAGCTGACAAAGTAGATAATCTTTATAAAAATATAATTACCGCAGGTACTTATCAAGCCACAAGTATTAAAGTAGCTGAAGCAGCCAAGGTTGTTGAAAACACTCAAAGAGACTTAAATATTGCTTTAATAAATGAGTTATCTGTAATTTTTCAAAGATTAGAATTAGACACAATAGATGTTTTAGAAGCAGCTGAAAGTAAATGGAATTTTATTCCATTTAGACCAGGACTAGTCGGAGGTCATTGCATTGGCGTTGATCCTTATTACTTAACGCATGCGGCAGAAAAAGTTAAATACAATCCAACGTTAATTTTAGCTGGTCGAAGGATTAACGATAATATGGCTTTTTATATGGTTAAAAAAGTTATTCAAAAAATGATAGCAAAAGGTATTGATATAAAAAAAAGTACAGTTGGCGTGATGGGTATAACTTTTAAGCAAAATTGCCCAGATCTTCGTAATTCAAAAATTGCAGATGTTGTTTATGAACTTAAAAACTGGGGTGTGAAAGTAATTGTTGTTGATCCATGGGCAAATCAAACAGAAGTTCAAGAAATTTATGGAATTAAATTAGGTGAAATTAATAAAAACAATCAGGTAGATAGCTTAATTGTTGCTGTGGGTCATAATCAATTTCGATCTTTGTCATCAAAAGAACTCAAAATCTTATGTAAAGGATCTAACCCACTAATTGCAGACGTAAAATCTATTTACAAAAAAGAAGATTTATTAGCTCAAGGTTTCAGCGTTTTTCGACTTTAAAAATTAATTTAGTTAATTTATTAATTTTAAAATGTTAGTTATGAGCAACAAATATTTAAATGAGATACAGTGAATTTAATCTAGCATAAGAATTATGAAAATAGATTTTTCAAATTTACAACTACAGTATAAAACATATAAAAAAAAAATAGATTCTAATATTCAATCAGTTTTAAACAAATCTAATTATATTTTAGGTAAAGAGGTCGATATCCTTGAACGAGAATTAGAGAAATTTACAGGTGTAAAATATGCTATTACATGTTCTTCAGGAACAGATGCACTATTGCTTTCTTTAATGGCAATAGACATACAGCCAGGTGATGAAATTATCACAACACCTTACACCTGGATATCTACTAGTGAAATGATTGTACTTCTTAAAGCTAAGCCTGTATTTGTTGATATTGAAATAGATACTTATAATATTGACGTTAACTTAATTGAGAAGGCCATAACCAAAAAGACTAAAGTTATAATGCCCGTCAGTCTTTTTGGTCAACCTGCAGAAATGAATTTAATTCAATCAATAGCTGATAAATATAATTTAAAAGTAATTATTGACGGAGCACAAAGTTTTGGCTCAACTCATAATAATAAAAAAGATAGTAACTTAGGAGATATCTCAACTACTAGCTTTTATCCATCAAAACCCCTAGGTTGCTATGGAGATGGAGGTGCAGTTTTTACAAATAATAAAGATTATGCAAAAAAATTAAAAAATTTAAGAGTACATGGCCAGACTAAAAAAAATTATCATAAATACATAGGAATAGGAGGACGATTGGATACTCTTCAAGCTGCGGTACTTTTAGCAAAGTTAAAGTTTTTTTCAAAAGAATTAAAAAAACGCGAAAAAATTGCATCATATTATACAAAAAAATTATCCAATATTTTAAAGACACCAACTGTTAAGCCAAATAATACAAGTACATGGGCTCAATATACAGTTAGGTCAAAAGATAGAGATGTAATTATAAATGAATTTAAAAAAAAGAAAATTCCTATGTCTGTCTTTTATCCAGTGCCGCTTCATCTTCAAGAATGTTTTAAATTTTTGAATTATAAAAAAGGGGATTTCCCAATATCGGAAAAAATGTCAAATGAAGTAGTGAGTTTACCCATAAATCCATTTTTAACGTTTGATCAAATTGACTATATAATTTCAAATATTAAAAAATATATTTTATTAAGAGGTTGAATAGTAACAAGATAATTATTAAAAAATATTAATAAACAAATGAAAAAATTTTTTTTAAATTCAGCTCTAATCGGTTATGGTTATTGGGCTCCAAACCTTGCAAAAAACATCTTAAGCAATCCAAAAATCAATTTGAAATGGATATGTGATAAAAATTTTGGTCGTATTGATAAAGCAAAATCAATTTATGCCGCCCAAGTGAAATATACTTATGATTATAATGAAGTTTTGAATGACCCAACTCTAGAGACAGTTGTAATTGCTGTTGAAACATCTTCACATTATAGCCTTGTAAAACAAGCATTAAAAAAAGGGAAACATGTTTTTATTGAAAAGCCATTTACCTCAACTGTGAAAGAGGCAGAAGAATTAAATAACTTAGCTAAAAGTTTAAATTTAAAAATTCATGTGAATCATATTATGATCTACAATTCAATTATTAAAAAGATAAAAGATTTGATTGATAACGATCATATAGGCGACTTACTTTACATTGATGCAATGAGAATGAATTTAGGCCAAATTCGGAAAGATGTAAGTTCAATGTGGGATTTAGCCTTACACGATCTTGTGGTTATTGACTACTTAACTGATGGCAAAGAACCAAATTTCATTAGTGCATTAGGTGAAAAGTTTTATAATCCAAAAGAAAGTGTTAGCTTTTTGACAATGCGTTATCCAGATTTTATAGCGCACGTTCAATCAAGTTGGATCTCTCCACTCAAAGAGAGAAAATTAATAATAGTTGGAACAAAAAAAATGGTAATTTTTGATGATATAAAGATGGATCAAAAATTGAGTATTTATAATAAGGGAGTGAAAGTTATAGCTGGTAAAGATATTGATTATGGTAGTTATGAGGTGAGAACTCACGAGGGTGATGTGTGGTCACCATACATAGAGAAAAGAGATGCTTTGTATGAAAGTTTAAATAGTTTTATTGAAGCAATTGAATATAATAATCAATCTTTAACTGGCCCCGACCAAGCTATTAGAATTCAAAAAATTTTGGAAAAAGCTGATAATCGAATGAATAAATGACAAAAGAATAAAGGGTTAATATATTGAAATTTAATTATAATCAGAAAGATTTTACTGAAAAAAACTATAAGAAACTTCTACGAAAAATTAAAAATAAAACTGTTTTTTTTAATGAAATCGGTAAAATGAATAGATACACATTGTGGAGACATGATATAGATCTTTCTGTACATAGAGCATACTCATTAGCAAATATAGAGAAGAGTTTTAATATAAAGGCAACGTATTTCCTGTTCTTTGGAAGTAATTTTTATAATATATTTGATAAAGAGATCAAAAACTTAATTTATAAGATTAAATCCCTAGGTCATCAACTAGGACTTCATTTTGACTCATCACAGTACGATATAAAATCAAAATATGAACTAGAAAACTATTTAATTTTTGAAAAAAATATTTTAGAAAATTTGTTTCAAACTGAAATAAAAGTATTCTCATTTCATAGTCCCTCAAAAGAAATTTTAAAATATGAGAATTTTAAGTATGCAAAAATGATAAACGCTTACGCAAAATATTTTAAAAAAAATGTTGAGTATTGTAGTGATAGTGATGGTTATTGGCGTCACAAAAGACTAGAAAATTTTTTAGATTTAAATCATAATAAAATTCAAGTTTTAACACATCCTGCCTGGTGGCAAGAAAGTAGTATGTCCTCATTTAATAGAGTAAAAAGATGTATAAATGGTAGAGCCCAAAGCGTCAAAAAGGATTATATAAGTACTTTTAAAAAACTCAGAAGGAAAATTATATATTGAGTATAAATTTTTTAAGTAAAAAATAAATAACACTATAGATTTCAGACTTTTACATATAAGTTTTTTATAAATGAGAATAACTTGTTTTTGTACATTAAATACTGGTCTTTTAGGAATAAAATCGGCATTAAATTTAGGTGTGAAAATAGATAGAGTTATAGGATTAAATCCAAAATCAGTAAAAAATTTTGATAAAATATCTGGATATGTTGATATCTCATTATTTTGTAAAAAAAATAAATTAGATTTTAAATATGTCGATGATTATAGTTTAAAAACAATTGATCCAAAAACTATTTTAGAGAAAACTGATATAATTTGGGTATTAGGTTGGCAGAGATTATTACCCAGCTCTTTTATTTGTTTTCCTAACATTGTGGCTATAGGTTCCCATGGTAGTTGTGATGGAATTATTAAAGGTCGAGGTAGATCAACACAAAATTGGGCGTTAATAATGGGAAAGAAAAATTATAAGGTATCAATGTTTAAAATTACTGCAGGCATAGATAACGGAGATATAATTTTAACAAAAAATTTTCATTACACAAAAATAGATACTATCTTTCATTCATATTATAAAATAGGTTTTTTTGTTGCCAAAAGCATGCATGAAATTGTAAATAATTTTTCTTTAATTCAAAAAGCAAAAAAACAAAAAGGCAAGCCAGAATATTTTCCCAAAAGGAGGCCAGAAGATGGTTTTATTGACTGGAGCATGTCTGCTGAGGACATTTTTAATCAAATAAAATCACTTTCAAAACCATACCCAAATGCAAGATCAATAATTGATAAGGAGACAATTTTTATCAATAAAGCCTCTTTTGTAGATGAAAACTTTGACGATAATCATGGAAAGATTTTATTCTCCTTAAATGACCAGATTTTTGTTTCTTGTGGAAAAGGAACATTGATTATTTAAGATTATAACATTAGAGATAAAAAAATTATACAAGAAGGTACCTTTTTTAAGAGTATTTCAATGAAAAAAACTGTAAGAAAAATCATTAAAAGATTTGAAAAAGATTTTCCAAAGAAAAATATTAATAAATCATTGTTAAATTTTTGGAATAAAAGAAGTTTGATTAAATAATATGATGCTAGAAACAATTAAAAATATTGTTAGATACTTAAAAACACCGATTACTTATTTTCAAATACCAGTACTTTATATTTCATATTATTTTTTTAAAATAATACAAAAAAAGGATATTAAAAACTCTTGGGTAATTGGCGTGGATGAAATTTGTGGGATTATTTTTTTTTTAAAAAATATACTAAAATCATCTACAAATGTTTCGTTTTCAAAGTATGAATATAATAATTATAAATATGATTATTCTATTAATATAAATAATATATACTTAAGATACTTATTTAGATTAATCTATGCTCCATTATTACTTGGTTACTTAATCAATAAAAATTCTCACTTTTGGTATATATGGAATAGTGGTTTTTTAATGGATAGAAATTATGAGTTCAAATTTTTAAAATCTAAAAATATTAAAATAGTTACCTCATTTTGTGGTGATGATATTAGATCAATTAAATTAACAAATGAATATGCTAAAAAAAATAAACTTGATATTCACTCACATTACAATGTTATTGAAAATAAATATATGCAAAGAAGTTTTTACGACAAAGATAAAAAAAAATTAGCAGAAAGTGCAGATAAATACGCTGACATTATTTTTAATTATAAAATGTGTCAAATGTCGTATTTAAAGAGTAAACAACATTCTTTTCCATATTTATTAGATAAAACTAAATTTAAAAAAAATGATAATAAATATAAAAATTTAGATAAAATTAAAGTGATACATGCCCCTTCCTCACCTCTTACCAAAGGGACTTCATTAGTAAGAGCGGCAATAAAAAAACTTGAAATTGAAAAATATAATATTGAGTATATAGAACTCATAGGCAAACCAAATGAAATAGTCCTAGAAAATCTTCATTCAAGCCATATAGCATTAAATCAATTTTATGCATTTACTGGAGGTTATTTTGGGGCAGAAGCTATGGCAAATCATTGTGCGGTACTTATGTCTGCAGATCCTAGTATTGAAACAGACCTTCCTCAAGATAGTAAAGATGCATGGATGATTACTAAATATTGGGAGGTGTATGATAATCTAAAATATCTTTTAGATAATCCTACTAAAATAAAATACTATGCTGATAAAGGATACAACTTTGCATATAAAAACTATACTTATGAAGCTGCTAGAGAATATATAAAAAGTGTTCTTCAAGAAAATAATATTATTTAGTGCTTAAATCTTTTTTTAAGAATAGCTTAACTTATAACATGGGTAATATACTTACTCTTGGAATAGCAATATTTTTATTGCCAATTTATACTAAATATTTATCACCAGAAGAATTCGGTACTATAGATTTATTTTATGTTATTGGTACTTTTATAAATTTAACTATAGCTTTAGAAATCTCCCAAGGATTAGCTAGATACTATCAAGATGCTAAATACCAAAAAGAAAAAAAGGATTATGTTTCTACTGCTTTTTGGTTTACCGTTTTAGTTAATTCATTATTTTTCTTTTTATGTTTTACTTTTAGTGAAACTTTTACTTTTTGGTTACTTGGAGATGAAAGTAAGAAAATTATATTTTTACTTGCTATAATTGCTATTGCAACGCTTGGAATTTTTGTTTTTACTTGGAATCAGCTTAAATGGCAAATACAGCCAAAAGAAAGTGTTATAGCTAGTTTAGTATATTTTTTTGTTTTAGCAGGTGTAACTGTATATTTGTTAGTTTTTAAAGGGTTTAAAGAAGAAAGTGTTTTTATTGGACAAATATCAGGAAATATAATTGCTTCTCTAGTAGCTTTTTTTTACGCGAGAAAAAGTTATGGATTTATTTTTTCCACCAGTAAGTTTAATAAAATGGTTTCTTACTCTGCACCTTTAGTATTATCCAGCATTGGACTTGTTGTAGCAGTAAATATAGATAGGATTGCAATAAAAGATCTACTCGGACTTGATGAACTTGGTATTTATGGAGTAGCATATCGTTTTGCAGCTGTTGCTGGTTTGGTTATGATTGGTTTTCAGGAAGCATTAACACCTTTAATCTTTAAAAATTATAAAAAGAAAAAAACCCCATCAGATATATCGAGGATTTTCGATATTTTTATTATTTTTGCTTCGTTAGTAGTTGTAGGGAGTATATTATTTTCAAGTGAAATAGTAATCTTATTCACTACTGAAATATTTTATAACTCCGCTAATCTGATTACATTTTTGATTCTAGCAGTATTCTTTTCAAATGTGTTTATATTTACTCCGGGTTTGTCAATTGCTAAAAAAACAAAACTTATATCTGTCGTAGCCATATTTGGTGCAATTTTAAATATCATTTTGAATTATACATTAATACCAATATTTGGCTTAAGTGGTGCAGCCTATGCTACTTTAATTAGTTCAGCATGTGGATTTTTATTATATTATTCACTTTCAAATAAATATTATCCAATACCTTTTCAATTTAAATCAATATTAATTATCTTTTTTGTTGTCCTAACTATTAGCTATGCTTTTCAGAACTTATTTAATGAGATAAATTTAAAATCAATTATATTAAAAATTTTATATTTATTAATAGTTTTTGTGATTACTAGTCTTTTGTTGATAGAAAGAAAATATATTAAAAATATTAGACTTATCTTTAAAAGAAAAGGTATGTAAAATTTATGTGTGGCATATTTGGTATTATTGGAAAAGATGTAGATAAAAATGATTTAAAATCTTTAGCGTTGTTATCAAGGGAAAGGGGCAAAGATTCATCTGGTTTTTTAACTTATGATAATGATTATATTGTTAGAAAATTTAATAAAGACATTAAATATGTTGTTAAAGGTATTCTGCCAGAAGTTAAAAATTTAGCTATTGGCCATAGTAGATTAATTACAAACTCAACTCCAGATAATCAACCTATTTTAAGAAAACGAATAGCTTGTATTCACAACGGTATAATAGTGAATTTTAGAGAAATATTTTCCAAATATCAACTAGACCAAAAACTGAAAATTGATAGTGAAATTATACCAATTCTAGTAAATTATTTTTTAAATCTAAATCTTGATTTAGATCAAGTGATAAATAAAATTTTAGAGGACTGTGAAGGTATAATTTGTTGTGCAGTCGCGATTCCTAAATTAGGAAAAATGTTATTATTTTCAAATAATGGTAGTTTATATGGAGGTAAAAAAAATGGTAATTTCTATTTTGCTTCTGAAAATTATTTTTTAAATCAAATTAATTGTGAGGAAATTCACAAAATTACTAAAAAAATTTTAGATATACCCAAAAGTGAAGATGAAATTATTAATTTTGAGAAAAAAAGTGAAAAAAGAGAGGAATTTGTTCCAATTTTAACCAAAAATTTTCAATTAGAAAAGTTACTAATATATGAAAATCATCAACTAAAAAGATGCTCAAAATGTATTTTACCCTCAACGATGCCTTTTATTAAGTTTGATGAGAATGGAGTTTGTAATTATTGCAAAAATTATAAAAATAGAAATTTTGTAAAATTTAATTCTGAAAAAGCCAATGCTATTTTTGACAAATTCAGAAATAATAATAAACAACCAGATTGTATTATTCCTTTATCTGGAGGAAGAGATAGCTGCTTTGCACTCCATTTAGCAAAAACAAAATTTAATTTAAATCCTATCGCATATACCTATGACTGGGGATTAGTTACCGATCTTGCTAGAAGAAATATTAGTAGAATTTGTTCTAAACTGAATGTTGAAAATATTATATTTGCTGACGATATATCAAAAAAAAGAAATTTTATAAAAAAAAATGTTTTAGCATGGCTAAAGAAACCCCATCTTGGAATGGTTAATTTATTTACTGCAGGTGATAAGCATTTTTACAGGCATGTAAAAACAGTTAAAATAAGAACTGGTTTAAAATTAGATTTGTGGGGAATTAATCCTTACGAAGCCACCCATTTTAAATCAGGTTTTTTAGGTGTTGCCCCTGACTTTCAACTAAAAAAAAATAATTATACAGTCGGATTTTTCAAACAAATCAATTATAATAGTAAGAGATTTAGACAAGCCCTTATAAACCCTTCTTATTTTAATGTATCAGTCATTGACAATTTGTATGGTGAACTTCATAGAAGTGTATTTAAAAAAACTAATCATTACTCTATGTTTGATTTTTATAAATGGAATGAAGCCGAAGTTAATGAAATGTTAAAACTTTACGACTGGGAGAAATCAGTAGACACAAAATCTACTTGGAGGATTGGCGATGGTGCCGCTGCGTTTTATAATTATATTTATTATACGATGGCTGGTTTTTCAGAGCACGATACTTTTAGAAGCAATCAAATTAGAGAGGGTGACATAACCAGAGAAAAAGCTCTTGAGTTAGTTAAAGATGAAAGCAAACCAAGATATGAAAATATCAAATGGTTTTTAGAGCTTATTAATTTAGATTTTAAAGATACTATTGGTGTAATAAATTCAAATAGATTACAATCTTAAATCAGTTTATATCTCATCTTTTAGAGGAATATTATAGATTTAATATAAATGTGAATAATAAGAATATTTAAATTATAAAGGAAATTTAATGTGTGGGTTTTTGATATCATTAACAAAAAAAAAAGTTAATTCAACATTGTGGAGAGAAGCTTTTAAATCAATTCAACACAGAGGTCCAGATAATAGCAAAGTTAAGCTTTACACAAATAAATTTTTTAAGATTAAATTTGGATTTCATAGGTTATCAATTGTTGATCATAAAAATGATGCAGCGAATCAACCATTTGTAACAAAAAAATCTATTTTAGTTTTTAATGGAGAAATTTATAATTATTTATATCTAAAAAAAAAACTTCTTAAGAAAAAAATTAAATTTAAGACTAAATCCGACACTGAAGTTTTAGTTAGGTATCTTGAAATTTTTGGATTAACTAAAACTTTAAATGATCTAGATGGAATGTGGTCGTTTGTTTGGTTTTTAAAAAAAGAAAATAAAATGTTTACCGCTAGAGACCGATATGGTGAGAAGCCTTTATATTATTTTAAAGATAAAGATCAATTTATAATTTCATCAGAAATTAAAGCAATTTTGCTTTTAACGAAAAAAAAATTCTCTATAAATCGAAGTACAGCAAATAATTTTTTAAATTATGCTCTAATTAATTATGACAACAAGACTTTATTTTCAAATATTTTACAGATTCCACCGTCTTATAATTCAGTTTTAAATATAAATAATCAATTTAATCATAAATTGACTAAATATTATAAGTTTAGAAAAAAAAATAACAATTCTTCATTGGAAAGTAATTCATATTTGTTAAAAAATAAATTGACTGAGAGTTTAATTTCTAGATTATCAAATGAAGTTAAATTTGGAGTATTAATATCCGGAGGAATTGACTCGTCAATTAATTTTTCGATAATTAAAAAAATAATTCCTGCAAGAAAAATAAATTTATTTTTTGCTCCGAGCTTAACAAAAAATAACAAAGATAATGAAAGTGTATCTTTTTTGGAGAATTATTACAAATTAAGAATTAATAAAATTCAATTACCAAAAAAAACTAAGACAGTTCACAAATATTTAAATAAACTCATATGGATAAATGATTATCCATTAGGGAGTATTGGTTCTATAAATCAATATTTGATGGGTACAGAAGCAAAAAAAAGAAATATAAAAATTTTAATCTCTGGCCAGGGAGCTGATGAATTATTTTATGGTTATTTAAAATATTATTCTTTCTATTTAATAAATTTTGCAAAAAAAAAAAATTTCTTGGCTTTTTTCAAAAATTTATTCTATTTAACTAGAAGTAATTTTTTTAGTCAAATAAAGTATTATAATATTTTTAAATATCTTAATTTTAAAATTCTAGATAAAACTAAATTTTTTGATCTAAATATCTCAAATGTTCCTAAAAATTATAAAAATTTTGAAAATCTAAAAAAAAGATCTTTTGATGATATGAATAAATTTTCTGTGCCAAGTCTTTGCCATACAGAGGATAGAATGTATATGGCATCTGGAATTGAAACTAGATTTCCATATTTAAACAAGGATTTACAAAAATTTTCTTTGTCATTACCTGATAAATTTAAATTATCACTAGGTTTTACAAAATATGTTTTAAGAAAAGCCTTTCACAATGAATTACCTAAAAAAATATTGTATAGAAAGGATAAAGAAGGTTTCGAGACTGGCATTAGTAGTTTTTTAAAAAAAGATGAAGTTTTTCTTAAAAAAAATATTATTAACAGTAATTCATTAATTATTAAAAATAATATAATTAATATTAAGTTTTTAAAATATTTTGATAATTATTTTAAGCCTTCAATTTTTAAAAAAAACTACGATCCAAATTTTATATTTCGAATAGTAAGTTTTGAAATATGGTTACGTGTTTACAATAAGTATCTAAATTTAAATAACTAATTAGAAAATTTTAAATCTAATTTTCTGTGAATATTATAAGGAATGTAAACAAATATACCTTTCTCTTTCAGCTTTATATAACTATATTATGAAATATTTTAAAAATTGATTTAGATTAAAAATAATATTAATTTATAAAAACTTTTATTAATTGTTTAAAAAAAAATTTTATATTAATATTTTTTTAATGAAAAAAACAATTTGGTATATCTCAAAATATTGCAAACAGGTAAGTAAAAATTCACCAGGAAGTCGTGGCTGGTTATTGATGAAAGAATTTGCAATAAAAGGATATCAGTCAGTAGTAATTACCTCGGATTCAAATGATATTACTGACAATCCTGACACACCTGATAATAATTCAAAGTATAAACATTTATATAAAGAAGGCGTTAATCTCTTAATATTGAAAACTTTGAAATACTCTATTGCGAAATCTGTAATGAGAATTTTTAGCTGGGTTGATTTTGAATTAAATTTATTCGTGTTTAATAAAAAAAAACTGCCAAGACCTGATGTTATTATTGTATCTAGTCTTTCAATGTTAACTATTTTGAATGGTATTTATCTTAAAAAAAAATATAGATGTAAATTAGTTTTTGAAATTAGAGATATTTGGCCTTTAACTTTAGTCGAAGAAGGTGGATTTAGTCCTAATAATCTTTTTATTAGAATTTTAGGTTTTATAGAAAGATGGGGTTATAAACAGTCAGATTTAATAGTTGGCACTATGCCTAAACTTGATGATCATGTTAAAAAAGTTTTAGGTTATCAAAAGTTAGTTAAATGTATACCAATGGGTTTAGATCCAAGTATGCTAAAACATAATCCAAGTGAAGTTCCTGAGTACCTTAAGCTCCATTTAAAACCAGGATACTTTAATATAGTTTATACTGGGTCTATTGGTATAACTAATGCTCTAGATACATTTTTTAAGGCTGCTGATATTTTAAAAAATAATTCCAAAATTAGGTTCATAATTGTCGGTGATGGAGCTTTAAAAAACGACTATCTTAAAAAATATGGATATTTATCAAATCTAGTTTATTTTCCTAGAGTTCATAAAAATCAAGTGAAGGCATTTTTAGCACATGCGGATTTAGTTTATTTTTCAGTATTTAAATCTAAAGTTTGGGATTATGGTCAATCGTTAAATAAAATTATTGATTATATGATCTCGCAAAAACCCATCATAGCTTCTTACAGCGGATATCCTTCTATGATAAATGAAGCTGATTGTGGTTTTTTTGTACCAGCAGAGGATCCTCATTCTTTGGTTATTAAAATTGAAGAGATGAGAGCAAAAAGTCAAACTGAACTCAATGTAATAGGCTCTAGAGGACTAAGTTGGTTAATAAAGAACCGTCTATATGAGAAATTAGCCAATGATTATTTGAAATTATTATTCGAACAGGATAATTAAAATTATAAATAAAGATCAGAGTTTTATTATGTACACTACAAAGCAAATTAAAAAAGTATCTCAAGTTTTAAAGAAAAATAAAACTAATTATTGGACAGGATCAGAATGTAAAAATTTTGAAAAAGAATTTTCGGATTATCATAATACTAAATATTCTATTGCTGTTTCAAACGGCAGTGTTGCATTGGAGATCGCATTAAAAGCATTGAATTTAAAGAAAACAGACTCTGTGATTGTTACGCCAAGATCATTTATTATATCAGCAAGTTGTGTTTTAAATTTGGGATTAAAACCAATTTTTGCGGATATAGATGATAATGGAAATTTGAGTATTGAAGGAATAAAAAAAGTTTATAAAAAAAGTGTAAAAGCAATAATTGTAGTTCATCTAAATGGTTTGTCATGTAACTTAGATCCAATTTTAAAGTTTGCAAAAAAAAATAAGATTTTTTTAATTGAAGATTGTTCGCAAGCTCATGGTGCAATTTATAAAGGGAGAAAAGTTGGTTCTTTTGGGAGTATATCCACATGGTCTTTTTGCCAAGACAAAATTATTTCAACTGGAGGAGAGGGTGGAATGATTTCAACAAATAATAAAAAATTATGGTTAAAGTGTTGGACATTAAAAGACCATGGCAAAAACTATAAAAGCACTTTTCATAAAAAGCACAAAACTGAATTTAAGTGGTTACACGATGATTATGGATCTAATTATCGTATGACGGAAATGCAGGCTGTCATTGGAAGAGAGCAACTAAAATCATTAAATGAGCAAATAAAAAAAAGAAATTTAGTAGCAAACTTATACTTAAAGAGCTTAAAAGATTATTATTTAAAATACGATATTTTAAAAAAACCTAATTTTGATTTCCAAATTAATTTTACAAAAAAAAAATCAAAAAAGTCTAATACATACTTACATGCTTTTTACCGTTTAAATCTTTTTATTAATAAAAATAGGATTAATCAAAATAAATTAATTAAAGAATTAAAAAAAAAAAAAATTAATTGTGGTGTAGGTTCTTGTCCTGAAATTTATAGGGAAAAAATTTTTAAGAAATTAAAACTCTTCCCCAAAAAAAGACTGTTAAATGCAAAATTACTTGGTGAAACAAGTCTAATATTTCCAATTAATCCTTATAAATCATTAAATAAAGTTAAAAATGAAATATATGTAATTAACAAAGTTTTTAAAAAATTCATTTAAAATAATATTCAACTA
>MDTB01057284.1_pt1 | contig 18801 bp, 23 predicted proteins | sample 811161 | NCBI WGS metagenome assembly MDTB01 (sample SAMN05326650, study PRJNA326480) | marine metagenome | isolation source: seawater | place: Mediterranean Sea | collected 2009
AATTCAAAAAATAATGGTGGTAAAACTTTAAGATCTTTTAGCTTTGAATAATTTATACTTATATCCATTTGATCTTTATTTAACATTTCAATTCGAGCGATCGGTACACCGTATTGAATTATCTGTTGAGCTGTTTGTACGGCGTCTTCTAAAGACGGAAAATGGCAGACTGCGCTCATAATACTTTCTGGAATAGGAGACAATCTTAATTGTATTTCTGTAATTATTCCAAGTGTTCCTTCCGAACCTATAAATAGATTTGTTAAATTATAACCAGCAGAAGTTTTTTTTGTTCTACTACCGGTTTTTATAATATCACCATTAGAAAGAACTACGGTAAGGCCAGTAATTACGGTCTTCATTGTTCCATATTTTACAGCCATAGTTCCAGAAGCAGATGTTGATGCCATACCACCTATTGCTGCATTCGCTCCAGGATCGATTGGAAAGAAAACTCCATCCTCTCTCAAATAATCATTTAATTGCTCTTTTGTTACACAAGCTTGAACTCTACAGTCAAAATCTTCAACGTTCACGCTCAAGACTTTATTCATTTTCTCTAAGGAAATAGTTATTCCGTTTTCATTACCTACAACATTACCCTCCAACGAGGTTCCAGTTCCAAATGGGACAACAGGGACCTTATGTTCATTACAAAGTTTTAAAATTTTTGAAACCTCAACGTTTGTTTCAGGAAAAACTACAGCTTTTGATAATACTGGATCGTAGGTATCCTCGCCTCTAGCATAATTTGTTCTAGTAGATACTGAAGTAGAAAATCTACCATTAAAGATCTTTTTTAATTCTGATTGTATTTGATCATTCATTTTTTTTCTATAATGTTATTAAATTATATAGAAAAAATATACCTAAATTAACCAAGCATCTTTTTGATTTTTTCTAAGGCCTGTGAGATATTATCGCTAGAAGCTGCAAAACTAAATCTTACATAATCTTGTGCAGTTTTTCCAAATGCAGTTCCAGGTACAATAGCTACTCCTGCTTCATGCATGCATTTTTTTGCAAACTCTGAACCGTTCATGCCTGTTCCTACGACCTTTGGAAAAGCATAAAATGCTCCCCCTGGTAAACTACATTCTACACCTGGTAAATTATTTAAACCTTCATGAATAAGTTTTCTTCTTATTGAAAATTTTCTCATCATTTCTTTTATAGAGTCATCAGGTCCATCAAGAGCTGCTATTCCAGCAAACTGAGCTGCTGCATTTACGCATGAAACACTATTAATTAATAATTTATTTACATGTTCTACAAGATTTTTTGGCCAGAAACTCCAGCCCAATCTCCAGCCTGTCATTGAATAAGCTTTGCTCCAACCTTCTAGAACAATTAATCTTTCTCTTAAATCTGGATAATTAAAAAATGTAGGCATTTCTTTTTCATCAAATATTTGTCTGCTATAAATCTCATCACTTAATATTGTTACATGTGGATGTTTTTTTAATCCCTCTGCTAAAACATCAATATCTGATTTATCAACAAAGCTACCTGTTGGATTATTTGGATTAATTAAAACTAACAATCTTGTTTTATCCGTTATCAAAGATAAAACTTTCTCTGGGTTAAATTTTAAATCTTTATCTTCAGTTAAATCATATGGTACTGCTTTAGCTCCAGTGAAGTTAATCATAGACTCATAAATTGGAAATGCAGGAGTAGGGTGAATAATTTCAACGCCCGGTTCACCGAAACACTGGATGGCATAACTCATTGTTGGTTTTCCTCCAGGCATTATTATTATTCTTTCTGGATCTATATCTTGATTGTAAAGTTTTTTAATTTTTCTAGTTACTGATTGCCTACATTCTAGAATTCCATTAGACAAAACATAACCATGATGACCATCATCCAAGGCTTTTTTTGCTGCATCTACAATATGTTTTGGAGTTTTAAAATCAGGTTGACCTAATCCTAAATGTATCATCGGCTTACCTTTGGCTTCTAGTTTTTTTGCCTCAGCAAGAACACTGAAAGCAGTTTCTGTTCCTAATCTATCTAAACTTTTCGCAAGTTTCATATCTATCTATAAGCTATTTTTGTTTTATTTAATTCCTTAATTGACTTACAACCCATCAATATCATATCTCGTCTAATTTCGTCATGCATTCTTTGCAACATAGCTTCTACTCCCTTTTGTCCACCAGCACCTAATGCAAACAAGTATCCTTTTCCAAAACTACATGCTGTAGCTCCTAAAGATAATGCTTTAAGTACATGAGTGCCTCTTCTTATACCTCCGTCTAAAATTATTTCAATATTTCCTCCAACAGCCTCTGCTATATCTTGTAATTGGTCAAAAGGTGCTCTTGATCCGTCTAACTGTCTTCCACCATGATTAGAAAGCATGATAGCGCTTGCTCCAATATCAACTGCTCTTTTAGCATCTTCAATTGACATAACTCCTTTTAATGCAAATGGACCGCCCCACCTTTTAATACAGTACTCTGCATCCTTCCAGCTCATTGCAGGATCATATTGTTCATTTATATATTCCATTACACCTTTAGCAATTGAAGACCCTTTTTTGGTTAAGTGGGAAACGTTTGCTAATTGAAATTTTTCATGTGTAAGATAATTTATTGCCCACATTGGATGTGTGGCAAAACTCATTAAACTTTTTAATGTTATTCTTGGTGGTGTAGTAAATCCCCATCTATGATCTTTTTCACGATTACCAGCTACTATTGTATCTACAGTAAGACACATTGCATTAAAACCTGAACTTTTACATCGATCGATTAAATTGTCGGTCAAACCTTTTGTTTTGTGTATGTATATTTGGAACATTTTTGGCCCTCCAGATATATTTGAAATCTCTTCAATTGAAGTAGTTGCCATAGTGGACATACTATAAAATGTATCAAATTTTTCTGCAGCTCTTGCGCTAGCTTTGTCCCCATCATGATGAAAAAGTCTTTGCATCGCAACTGGAGATAAAAATAAAGGCATTTTTATTTTTTTACCAAAAACTTCAGTTGACATATCAGGTTCACCAACACTTGCCAGAATATTGGGTACTAAATCACATTTTGAAAAAGACTCAGTGTTCCTGTTGAGAGTTATTTCGTCATCAGACCCTCCATCGATATAGTGAAATATTGGAGCGGGCAATTTTTTTTTTGCCAATTTTCTAAAATCTTCAAAATTATAACAATTGCTTAAACTCATGTGTTTCTAAATTTTAAATTATTTCTATTTAAGTCACTTATCTTCGTGCATCCCATTAATTTCATATCTCTTTCTAATTCTAAACGATATTGCCCTAAAGCTCTTTCAACGCCTGCTTGACCTGCAGCTGCTAAAGCATAAAGATAAAGTCTACCTCCTGCGCATGCTTTTGCACCTAACGATAAAGCCTTAAGAATATGAGTTCCTCTCTGAATTCCACCCTCGCAGATTACATCAATTTTATCTCCGACTGCATCAACAATCTCTGCTAGCTGATCAAAGGGAGATCTGGCACCATCAAGTTGCCTTCCTCCGTGATTTGAAACCATTATACCTGTACAGCCAATATCTACTGCTCTCTTTGCATCCTCTACGCTCATTATTCCCTTAAGTGCAAAGTGACCTCCCCATTTTGAACAAAGATTTTCTGCATCTTTCCAGTTCATTGATTGATCTAACATTTTTGTAAAATAATTTCCTATCGAAGTTGATGTACTCGTTCCTTCCTTCACATGATCTTGAAGATGAGGTAACTCAAACTTTCCTCTGGTTACATAATTTATTCCCCACATAGGTTTTGTAGCAAAACTAAATAAACTAGCTAAAGTAAGTTTGGGTGGAGAAGTAAAACCAGTTCTTAAATCTCTCTCACGATTTCCTCCGGTAATTGTATCTACTGTTAATGCCATCACATCAAACTTAGCAGCTTTAACTCTTTCAAGAATAGCGTTGTTTAAACCTTTGTCTTTGTGATAGTAAAATTGAAATAGTTTTGGTGTATCGATCATTGATGAAATTTCTTCAACACTCACTGTTGCAAGTGAGGAAACACCAAACATAGTATTAAATTTTTGTGCTGCTTTTCCTACAGCCCTTTCACCTTGATAGTGAAATAATCTTTGTAATGCAGTGGGTGAACAATAAAAAGGTAAGTCTAACTTTTTTCCAAAGATAGTAGTTGAAAGATCAACATTTTCTACACCTCTTAAAACATTTGGTACCAAATCAACATCATTAAAAGCATCTGTATTTCTTTTGTAAGTTACTTCATCATCCGCAGCACCATCTATATAATGAAAAATTGGCGAAGGTAACTTTCTCTTGGCCAGCTTTCTAAAATCGTTAAAGTTATGACAATCTTTAAGACCCATATTAATAAACTATATTAAAATTTTTTAAGAAAATTAAACATGTAACTATTAGCCCCAGGATTTTTCTCCCCTAGACTTGCATTAGATACATGGTTGTAAGACATTCCGAAATTAGTACTTTCGCCTAAGTCCATCGATAATTGAACTTCACTTTTAAATTCCAAAGGATGCCCAAGATCTTTACCTTCTCCTTGGCTATAAAGTCCAGGAGTAAAGCTTGGTGTAAACTTAAATAAACCTAAATCTATATTTGCCTCAATACCGGTATAAACATATGCAGCATTATCGGCTGTTATCATCATTCCTGTAACAGGAGAAACTCTTCCAAAAATTGTATCTCTGTATAAATTTTCATTTTGATGTTCAACTCCAACTAAAGTGGATCTCTTATTATTATCACTGAAATCAAACATCCCACTATAAAAATTTATACCAGACGTTTTTTGATCAGCTGATGTTACACTGCCAATTAATAGAGACAGCACGAAACTTAATATGAAAATTTTTAATTTCATTGCAATAAAAATACAATTTAAATTGAATAATGTACACACTTTTATTACTTTTTTTGAATTGAAGACCTTTTAGAAAGATATAATAAAAATAAAATTCCTATCCCAAATAGAACATAAGGTAAAAACCACAAAACGTAACTATTTTTTTTTAAAGGGGGGTTATACAAAATCCAATCTCCATATTTATCAGACAGAAAACTATATATTTCTTTTTCTGTCATGCCCTCTTGGATTTTATCATTCACAACACTTTTTATTATTTGCGCAAAGTCAGAATTTGAGTCAGCAATTGTCTGTCCTTGACAAACTAGGCACCTTAAGTTTTTTAAGACTTTATTATTTAAGTCCTCTGTAGCAAAACTATTTGAAGAAAAAAGAAATAATAAAAGTGTAGAAATAATTATATTCTTCATTTTTTAATTAACTTTGTAATTTCTCTGACATCTGAATTACTCAAAGGGCCGATATATTTTTTTAAAATTACTAAATCAGAATTTACTAAAATTGACTCAGGAATTCCATAAACACCAAAGTTAACAGCTTTTTTACCCTCCAAATCCTGGGTCAGAAGAAAAAATGGATTCCCCAATTCTCTTAAAAACTTATTTGCATTTTCTTCTTTATCCTTAAAATTAATTCCTATAATTTTTAAATTTTTATTTTTACTCAAAGTAATTAGATTTTTGTGCTCTTTTCGACATGGTCCACACCAGGATGCCCAAAAATTCAATAATACAAATTCATAATTTGAAATTTCTGTAGTATTAAAGGATTCTTTTTTCCCAAACAAATTTATCTCTGTTTCAGTTATTTTTTTTCCAATTAGATCTTGGGTGTCGTAAATTTTTGGATTTTTTAAACTTAAAAAGAGAATAAAAAATATAAATATAAAAAATGAGTAGACAATAATATAATTAATTTTTTTCATATAATTTTTTTCCTGTTAAAAAAATTAATTAAACCACCAAAAGAGATGATTAAAACAGATAGCCATATAAAATTCATAAAAGGTTTTTTTTGAAATTTAATATTGAAAATATCAGTTTCCGCTATATTGCTCATAGTAAGATAAGTATCTGAAAAAAAACTTGATTTAATAGAAGCTTCGTATGTCATAGTCACTGGTTTATTGTATATCCTAATCTCCGGTTTTAGGTTTTCTGTTAGCAATTCTTTTTTATTTGAAATTATAAAATGACCTATAATTGCCTTATAATTACTACCTGAAAACTTTTCTAAATTTTCAAACTTAATAATATAATTTTTTATTTCTTTTGAGTCTCCTAATCTCAAATTGAAATTATTTTCTTGAGAGAATATGTGGTTAATAGATATAAAAAATATTAGTAAACCAAAACCAAAATGAGACACAACCCTAGATAAATTAATAATCTTGCTCTTGTAATCATTATATAAATCAAAAAGAGATTGTATAATCAAATAAATAGAGAAAAAAATTATTAAATTTAATAATAAACTGTTTTCCTTTATTAGAAAAAAAGTTATTAAAAATATAAAAACTGAACAAAATAAAACTATATCAAAAAAAAATTTTATATCTGATGAAATCCATTTGTGTTTGGGTCCAGATGTCATTAAAAATAGTAGAGGAATTAAAAATGGGGCCAAAACAAAATTATAATATGGGGGCCCTACTGAAATTTTTTCTCCTGTTAAAGTATCAAGAAAGATTGGATAAAGTGTTCCTATTAGGACAACACCAAGAAAAAAAATCATAAACCAGTTATTTATTAAAATAAAAAATTCTTTTGAAAACATTCTGTAGTTTTTGTTTTCATTTGGTGCGTATTTAAAAAAAATAAATATTGATGAAAAAACCATTAAAATTAAGAAAACAAGTATAAATAAACCTCTAGAAGGATCATCTGCAAAAGTATGTACTGAGTTTAAAATTCCAGATCTTACTAAAAAAGTTCCAACTACACTCATTGTAAATGTTAGAATACTTAAAACTATTACCCAAGAATAAAGTCCTATTTTTCTTTCTAATACCAGAACGGAATGAAGCAAAGCTGTCATTACAAACCATGGCATCAAAGAAGAATTTTCTACTGGATCCCAAAACCAAAATCCTCCCCAACCTAATTCGTAATAAGCCCAAATGGATCCAACAAGTATTCCAAGTGTTTGGAAAAACCAAGAAATTAAAATCCATGGTTTTATAGAAGTTGCAAATGACTTTGCGTCAATTTTTGAAACTAACGCTGATAAAGCTGCTGAAAAATAAATTGATGAACCAACGAAACCTACATAAAGCAAAGGAGGATGTATTGCTAATGCAGGATCTTGTAAAATTGGATTTAAACCTAACCCTTCGTTTGGCACGGGATATATTTTAGAAAATGGATTTGAATTTATTAATAAAAAAATGAAAAAAGTAATTATTAATAAATTTTGAATCAATAAAGTATAAATTTTAAAATTTTTATTTTTGTTATTATTTAAAAATAAAAATAATGAAGAGAATAGTGTTAGAATATTTATCCATAATAACAAGCTGCCCTCATGGTTTCCCCAAGTTCCTGAAATTTTATAAAATAATGGTTTTGTTGTATGAGAATTTTCATAAACATTAATTATTGAAAAATCTGAAAAAACATAGCCCATCATCAGAGTGAAAAAGCTCATTAGAGAAAAAATTAGTTGAGACTGTGAAAGTACATATATTTTTTTTGATATTAAATTATTTAAAATTTTAAGCTCTAAGTAGGAAAAATAAATTATTGATAAACTTATTATTAATGCAGTACTTACAAAAATTAGACCGATTTCACCTAGCATTTTTTTCTAAACTTTCTTTAATTTCAGGTGGCATATAATTTTCATCATGTTTTGCTAAAATTCGGTTTGCTAAAAAAAATTTTTTATCCTTTAGTTTCCCTTCAACAACTGCCCCTTTACCCTCTGCAAAAAGAGCCGGTACAGTTCCTTTGTAGCTTACTATTATTTCATTTTTAAAATCAGTGACTATAAATTTAATCTCATTAGCATTACTTTGAATAGATCCATCTTTTACCATTCCACCTATTCTTATATTTTTTTTTAATACAATTTCATTTCCATTTTTAATTTCTGTTGGTGAATAAAAATAAAGTACATTATCTTCCAATGCTTTGAAGATAAGACCAATAATTAAAATACTAACTATTGATAAAGCAATGAATATGAATAATCTATTTTTTACCTTTAAGTTTAGCATTTGAAAATGCTGGATTAAGTTCTTGAATGCGAAATTAAAATTTCTTTAGCAATTTTTTGTTTCTTAAGATTTTCTACTTGTTCTTGAGAAAGTCTTTGTGACTCTTCAACAAAATCTTTTTCAAGTTTTTTTAGAGTTTTTTGTGTTTTTAAAAACAAGAATAAACAAATTAAGAAAGTAATTAAGAAAGATGCCCAAACATAAATGCCATGGCCATTCATTAGAAAAATATCAAAATTCATAATTTTTTTAACCCTTTCTTTTTAAGTCTAATTGTTTCTACTCTATATTTCATTAGAAAAATTAACGCAGCATACATAATAAAACCGAGTAACATGATACCTAGAGGGATTAACATGGAAAAATGTACTGTTGTTTCTCCAGTAACATTAATACTTGATGGTTGATGTAGGGTAGGCCACCAATCTACAGAATATTTGATTATGATCAGATTTATTATTCCTAAGACTGATATCAAAGTACATACTTTTATTGACCTTTCTGGATTTGAAATAAACTTATATGAAAAAATAAAAAAAATGTAGAAAAGCATCAAAATTAACATTGAAGTTAATCTTGCATCCCATGCCCACCAAGTACCCCATGTTGGTTGTCCCCAGAGTGATCCTGTTATGATAGCTATAATATTAAAAATTAGTCCAATAGGAGCGAGACTTTTATAAATTAAATTTATACTTTTGAACTTAAAGATAAAATTAATTATGCAAAGAAAACTAATAGCTGCAAAACTTAAAAGAGATATCCATGCTGAAGGAACATGTACATACATTATTCTAACAGAATCTCCTTGTATGTAGTCTTTTGGTGAAACAAATAAAGAAAAAATTAAACCAATAATAACGACTGGTATCACAAAATTTTTTAAAAAAGTTAAAGCTTTACCTGTGAAACGAAAAACGTAACTAGGATTTAAAAATTTAATCATAGTTTTGTTTAACTGATTTTGAGTAATTTTTGAATGGTATATTTTGTTGGCCTAATTGGAGGTCTTGAGGGAGATAAGGAAGTAAGATAACCCCCAACTAGACACTAACATGGTCAACATGTATTAGATTTTAGTCCGAGTTTTGCGTGAAATTTGTTAACTTTATGGCAAAAAAACTAATTCGAAGGTTTATAGTAAACTGAACCCTTTTTTCCAGAAAAAACTTCGTTTACTAAAGGGTGTCTAATCGGTTTATTAGATTGATCAACAACTAAGTTCTGCTCTGAAACATAAGCTTCATAAGTGATCTCATTATTCTCAGCTAATAGATGATAAAATGGTTGATCCTTTTTTGGTCTAACGTCTTTTGGGATTGACTCATACCATTCTTCTGAATTATTAAATTCAAAATCAACATCATAAATAACACCTCTAAAATTAAAGTGTTTATGCTTAACTACATTACCGATTGAAAACTTAGCTTTTTTTGAATCCATCTGTATTCAAAGATAATAACATTTATCCTAAAATCAATAAAAAAATTTAAATTAAATTTCTTTTATGATAGTTTTTTGCTGTGAATAAATCTTTTATCAAGTTTTTAACAGACTTTGGCCCCCTATTGATTTTTTTTATTGTCTATTACAGAGGAGGTAAAGATCTAGTTATAGCTATACCTCCTCTAATTATAGCAACATTATTCGCAGTAGTGGTTGTTTATTTTATGGAAAAAAAAATACCATATATTCCCTTATTGGGAGCAGTGTTGATATCTTTATTTGGAGGATTAACAATTTTTTTTGATAATCCAATATTTATATACTTAAAACCTACTGTAATTAATATACTTTTTGCAATTGGTTTATTAGTAGGAAAATTTGTGTTTAATAAAAATTTTCTAAAATTATTTTTTAAAGGCTCTATTAAATTAGAGGAGTTAGGCTGGAATAAACTTATGTATAGATGGGTTTTCTTTTTTATTTTCCTTGCTATACTTAATGAAATTGTTTGGAGGACACAATCTGAAGAAATTTGGATTAACTTTAAAGTTTGGGGAATACTACCATTAACTTTTATATTTACAGCTTTTCAGATACCATTGATACAAAAGTATAAAATAGATGAAGAATCAGCTTAAACTAATAGTTAATAATAAATTCAATAATAAAAAAAGAGAAAAGTTTTTCATTAAAAAAGAACTCAAAACTATACTTGATTTGTATGCTAGAAAAGTTTCTTCAGGTGATTGGAAAGATTATGCTCTTTCAATCAATAAAAAAGAGATAACTTTTGATATTTATCAGAGAGCTTCTGAAAAACCTGTTTACAGAATATCAAAAAATTTAAATCCAAAAAACAAAACTGAGAAATTTTATGTGTTAGATCGAAATGGTAGAATGGTAAAAAAGTCTGAAGATCTGGACAGTTTAATAAACAAGATTGAATGGACTAAATTAAAATTGGTAAGATAAAAGAGCTTATCTTCTTTGCCCAAAAAGTCTCAAAAGCATAATAAAAAGGTTAATGAAGTCTAAATATAGTGTTAAAGCACCCATAACAGCTTTTTTGCCAGAGATTTCACTATCATCACTAGCTAAATACATATTTTTTATTTTTTGGGTATCGTAAGCAGTAAGGCCAACAAAAATCAAAACTCCTATAACAGATATTACAAAATACATCATACTTGATTTCATAAAAATATTTACAATAGAAGCAATTATAATTCCTATAAGGCCCATCATTAAAAAAGAACCAAATTTTGTCAAATCTCTTTTTGTTGTATATCCATATATACTCATTGCACCGAAAGTTCCTGCGGTTATAAAAAATACTCTTGTGATGCTGGCGCCTGTGTAAACTAAAAATATTGATGCTAAAGATGCGCCCATTAAAGCAGCAAATATCCAAAAAGTTGTCTGTGCTTTTGCTACGCTCATTTTTCTAATACCAAAGCTCATGTAAAAAACAATTCCTAACGGAGCTAACATAACAATCCACATTAAAGGTGAAGCAAATAGCGCTTGCCCGATTCCAGTCAAACCTGTAATTCCAGTTGAAGTGATTTGAATATCATATCCTCCAGATAATCTAAAAAGCAATAGTGAGACAACTCCAGTAAGAAAAACACCTGAGGCCATATAGTTATAAACCTTTAACATATAACTTCTTAGACCCTGATCAATTACATGCTGTTCTTTTACAGATGTTTTTACGTTAGTATTTTGACGATTAAACTCCATAGTTAAAATATATTCATTTTTTTTTTATTTTCAATGGCTCATATATCGCCTACAAATGTCACATTTTTATGAAATTTAAAAATTTAGGAAATACTGATCTAAAAGTAAGCCTTATTTGCCTAGGCACAATGACGTGGGGGGAACAAAACACTCAAGATGAGGGTTTTGAACAAATGGATTATGCTATTCAACAGGGTATTAATTTTTTTGACACAGCGGAACTTTATGCAATTCCACCTAAAGAAAAAACTTATGGTAAGACAGAGGAGATAATAGGTAATTGGTTTAAACTCAGAAAAAATAGAGACAAGATTATACTAGCAAGTAAAATTGCAGGACCAGGATTAAAATGGATTAGAGGAGGGGGTTCTCAGTACTCTGCCAAAAGTTTAGAAGAAGCTTTGCATAATAGCTTGAGGAGATTAAAGACTGACTACCTAGATTTATATCAACTTCATTGGCCAGAGAGAAATACAAATTATTTTGGTGATTTAGATTATGAGCACAACGAAAATGAAAAAAGCTGGAATAGCTTTGAGGGTATTTTAGAAACCTTAAAAAAATTTATTGGCCAAGGAAAAATAAGATACATTGGATTATCAAATGAAACTCCGTGGGGATTTTCAAAGTTTCTAGAAATCTCAAAAAAAAAAAATCTACCTAAAATAGTTTCAGTTCAAAATCCTTATAACTTAGTAAACAGAGCATACGAAATAGGTATGTCTGAAATTTCAATCAGGGAAAAAGCTGGATTGTTGGCATATTCACCACTGGCAGTAGGCTACCTTACGGGAAAGTATAGAAATAAAAAAATTCCAAAAAATTCTAGACTAGATTTATTTTATAATAACTATCCTAGATATCATAATGAGAGAACATACAAAGCTGTTGATGAATATTTTCAAATTGCTCAAAAATATAAAATATCATTAGCACAACTTTCCCTTGCCTTTGTTAATTCAAGAGATTTTGTTACAAGTAACATTATAGGTGCTACAACAATGAAACAACTCAAAGAAAACATTGATAGTATTAAGATTTCTCTAGATAAAAAAATAATAGAAGAAATAAACTTTGTTCATGAAAATAATCCTAATCCTGCTCCATAAGTAAAGAACTATTGAAAAGATAGTAAATTTGTATAAATTAATAAGTGTCAATCAAAATTAAAAAATGATGAAAAAAATTTCGGTACTATTTTTATTTTTAATATTTTTTATATCAACAAATGCTTGGAGCGATCAGCCAAAAAGTATAGGCAAATATAAAAATTGGGAAGCTTTTACCTATACTGGCGCAAAAGGCAAAATATGTTTTGCACAAACTGCACCATTGGAAAGATCTCCAAAAAGTTTAAAAAGAGATTCTTCAAGATTATTTGTAACTTTTAGAAAAGAGGAAAAAATTAAAAATGAACTTAGTGTTACAAGCGGACATATTTATAAGCAATCCAGTGTTATTGCTAAGTCTGGTAAAAATGAATTTGCATTTTTTTCTCAAGGAAATTTTGCCTGGTTAATTGATGGTGAAGAAGAATTTAATTTAATTAAAACTATGAAAAAAGCATCCAAACTATCTGTCTCAGCAAAAACAAGTACTGGAAATGAAACAAAAGATCTTTATTCCATGATGGGTTTCACAAAAGCTTATAACACTGCAAGAAAAAGTTGTGCCTAAAAAAAAAAGTAAAATCGTTTTAGCTTATTCTGGAGGGCTAGATACCTCTATTATTCTTAAATGGCTTCAAGAAAATTATAACTCTGAAGTAATAGCATACACCGCAAATATTGGCCAAGAGATGAATAAAAGTAAAATTATTAAAAATGCGAAAAGACTAGGAGTTAAAAATATAATTATTGAAGATTTAAAAAATATATTTGTCAAAGATTATGTTTATCCGATGATTAGAGGTCACGCTTTATATGAAGGAACATATCTACTGGGTACTTCAATAGCCAGGCCATTAATTGCAAAAAGACAAATTGCAATTGCAAAAAAATTTAAGGCGTTTGCTGTTTCACATGGAGCAACTGGAAAAGGAAACGACCAAGTAAGATTTGAACTTGGATATTATTATTTTGGACCAAAGATAAAAGTTATTGCCCCTTGGAGAATTTGGAAATTAAAATCTAGAACAGATTTAATTAAATATGCAAAAAAACATAAGATACCAATAACTAAAGATAAGAAAGGTGCACCACCTTTTTCAGTAGATGACAATCTTTACCACACTTCAACTGAAGGTAAAGTTTTAGAAGACCCAAAAAAACAATCTCCTGAATATATTTATCAAAGAACAGTATCGCCAGAAAAAGCGCCGAACAAACCATCTTATGTAACTATAGGATTTAAAAAGGGAGATCCTATTTCAGTTAACAATAAAAAATTAACTCCATCAAAACTTCTTCAAAAATTAAATTTAATTGCAGGAAAAAATGGAATTGGAAGAGTTGATTTGGTTGAGAATAGATTTATTGGAATAAAATCGAGAGGAGTTTACGAAACTCCTGGGGGTAGTCTTTTAATGATTGCACACAGAGCAATGGAGTCGGTAACTTTAGATAAAAAAACTATGCATAAAAAAGATGAGATTATGCCTAAATATGCTGAACTTATTTACAATGGTTTTTGGTATTCAAAAGCTAGATATAAATTACAAAAAATTGTTGATTTAAAAAAAAACAAAGTAAATGGATTAGTAAAGCTAAAATTATATAAGGGAAATATCACAATTTTATCTAGAATAAGTAAGAGTAAAGCATACTCGTTAAAAAAGGTCTCTTTTGAGGAAAATAAATCTTTTAAAAAGTCAAAAGTTGAGAAATTTATATCGGGTGCGGCAAGAAAGCTAAGAGCCTAAGAAAAATTAGTATATATAAAAAACTTCATGAATATGAATTTGGTAATAAGAAATATTCAGCTTGTTGCTGTAATATTTATTCTTGTAGGAACTGTACTAGCTTTTGGTTTCGAAATTAATGAAATGTATAAAGTTGCTCGAGTAACTTTAGCGGATCTTCTTTTAATGTTTATCTATATTGAGGTTATTGGAATGATTGGAGTTTTTTGGGCTAGTAAAACAATTAGAATTACTTACCCTGTATTGATTGCAATTACAGCTTTAGCTAGATTAATAATTTTGCAAGATAAAGATAGCGCATCAATTAACTTAATTTACCAAGGTTCAGCAATACTTCTATTAGCTTTATCAGTATTTTTCTTAACATTGAGATATAGCAAAAAACTTGGAATGGATAAAAAAAATCCTGGAGAGGAAGCTTAAGTAATTATGAAACAGCTCATAGCAATAGTAGCTTATTACATGTTCGGTTACTTAATTTTCTGGACATTTCTTCACGAAACAAATTTGTTTCCTATAATTTGGCTCGAGGAAAACTTTACTGTAGCTATATATATTTGGGTTTTCTTTTTTATTATTCCTTTAATGCTAATTGCTCTTGGAACAGATTACATAAGACAACGTATTTCAGATTTTAAATCTTTAGATCAAAGTTCTAGGTGGCCACTTTATATTTTATTATTTGGTGTTTGGGATCTTATGATAGGTTTTGCATACTTACTTTTCTCATACTTTGAGATTTCACATGTAACAATGATAATTGCAAACGCTCTATTTATAACTGGTACATACCTAACTTTTTTAAGCTTTGCTGTGGCAAAAAAATTACAAATTTCTAGAAAAAATTAGATTATGACAAAAAAAATTTTAATATTTGGTGCGACTGGTGCAGTTGGAAGTTCATTAGCAAAATTATTGAAAGAAGGTTCAACAGACTGTCATTTAATTGCAAAAAATGAGGAAGAAGTTTCAAAACTTTCAAATGAGACTGGATACACTTTTAGTACAGTTGATGTGCTAGAAGATAATTTTGTAGAAAAAATTGAAAAAGATATTGGTGACATTGAAATATCAGGTATTGCATACTGTATCGGATCAATAGATTTAAAACCCATTAACCTCGTTTCAAGAAAAGATGTTTTGAAATGCTTTTCATTAAATTTATTTCCTTTATACGATATTGTTAAAAAATTTCAGCAAGGCTTAAAAAAGAATAAAGGATCTATTGTTCTTTTTTCTACTGTTGCAGTCAAACAAGGTTTTCCAAATCATAGTATAATTTCACCTGCAAAGGCATCTTTGGAGGGACTTACTGTTTCTTTAGCTTCAGAATTTTCTCCGCACATCAGAGTAAATTGTATAGCACCAAGCATGAGTAATTCTAAAATGGCTAGTAAAATTTTAAAAAATCCAAAAATTGCAGAAGGAATTGCAAAACAACATCCATTAAAAAGAGTTGGCGAAGGCTCTGACTCTGCAGCGTTAGCAAAGTTTTTATTATCCGATGAGAGTTCTTGGATAACTGGACAAATTATTGGTGTTGACGGTGGAAGGTCAAATATAGGTTAATAATTAGAAATACTTCCGACTAAATTTAAATTCTTATCTACAATAACTATTTCACCAGATGAAACTGCTTTATTAAGTGTTTCCAAAATTACGATATAATGGGTTACTAAAATTAAATTTTTTTTACTGCTCCACTTATCTAAATAAGAGAGTAAGGCAACCATCTGCTTTTCTTTATTTTTTTGAAATCTAGATGAAAAAAAAGAATTTAAAGGATTAAAAGTTTTGAAGTTTTTGAATGCCAATTCAGCTGTATCCTTGCACCTACACCATTCGCTTGATAAAACCTGATCGATAGGAATATTATTTTTCGAAAAAAATAATCCAATTTTTTTTGATTGTTCGATACCTTGGTAATTGAGATTTCTTTGAGTTGTACAGTTATTTATATTAAAATTTTGTGGATCTCCACTGCCAGGTGCAATCGCATGCCTTATAAAAACAATTTTTTCACCTTTTCTGAGTTCATTAATTAATTTTTCATTAGCCAATACATTTGAAAAAGATAATAAAATTAAAAAAAAGATAAGAATTTTATTAATTATCTTGAACATTTTTTTGAACAATATTTTACTTTATCCCAGTTAAGTCTCCACTTTTTTCTCCACAAAAAAGATCTTTTGCAGACTGGGCAGATTTTTGACGGAAGATTTTGTTTTTTGATCACTTTATATTGTATTTTGTTTTATGAATTTTTTTGCAGCTTTTAAAATTAAATCTTTTCTATCACTCTTCATTTTATCAAAAACTCTTACCATCATAGAAAGTCTTGGGTTTTTCAAAAAGAATTTTCTATTATTATTTATAAAGTTCCAATAAAGACCGTCCATAGTATTGCACCATTCACCTCTTTTAAAATCCATCATTTTGAGAAAATAACTGGATCCACAAATATAAGGTTTGGTTGCAAAAATACCTCCATCACTAAAAAGACCCATACCATAAACATTTGGGGCCATAACCCAGTCGGATGAATCGACAAACATTTCCATGAACCATTTATACACTTCCTTTGGATTGATCTGACAAAGATTCATTATATTTGCTAGTATCATTAATCTTTCGATATGATGGGTCCATCCATATTTTAGTGAATTTTTTATTGAATAATCTAGAGGTTCAAGCCCAGTAGTTCCATTGTACCAAGAAATTTTCATTTTCTTTTTATGATTAAAAAAATTTGTGCTTTGCATTTTTTTATCATAGTTCTGATAAATTCCTCTCATAAATTCTCTCCATCCTATAATTTGTCTGATATAACCCTCAAATGAATTAATTCTAACTTTACTCTCGATTTTTTTTAATTTTTCTAAAATTTCCTCTGGCGTAATTAATCCTATATTAATTAAAGGACTTAGTGAGCTATGAAATAATATATTTGATTTTTTGCTTACAGCATCCTCATAATCTCCGAATAAATTAATTTTATTCTTTAAAAAATCATCAAGTATTTTATGGCATTGATCTCTTGTAGTTGGAAACCAAAAATTATTAACAGAACCCGGATGATTTTTAAAATTAATTTCAATAAATTTTTTCAAATTTTCTGTATGCGAAGTATTTTTTAATTTAAGTTGTTTTGGAATTGAAACTGTATTTGGTAATTTTTTTCTGTTGTCTTCATCAAAACTCCATTTTCCACCTTTTGGACTTCCATCCTTATTCATCAAAATATCTAATTTAGATCTATTAATTTTATAAAAGTTAGCCATAAATGGTTTTTTTGTTCCATTTAAATATTTTTTAAATTCTTCTCTTGAGGTTAGAAACATTGGTGATTTAATTTCTTTAACATTTACATTCTTTTTTTTAAAAAAAGACTTTAATTTTTTTTCAAAGAAAATATCCTCGATCTCAAAGAAACCAACTTCCTTAATTTTTTTTTCTTTAATTATTTTTTCAAGTTTTTTTTCGTAAGAATATTTAAAATCCTTATTACAATCATTATATATGACTTTAAATTTTTTAGCTTTCAATTCATCTCTGTATGATCTCATCGATGATAGATAAAGTAGTATTTTTAGTTTGTGATGTTTTTGAAATGTACAAAGTTCATAGTCTTCGGACATATAGAAAGTGTATTCTGAAAAACCATTTAAATAATTTGGATTAAATAATTGATTTCCTAGAATTAAAAACAATTTCATCTAGATAAATTATATAATTTAAATCTTTTTAAGAATTAGCTCTTTTGAAGCACTCAATAGTATTATTTAGTAAACACGCAATTGTCATAGGTCCTACACCTCCGGGTACTGGTGTTATTGCTTTTGCAACCTTAGAAACTTCTTCAAAATCAACATCTCCTGTTATTCCTTTATCTGTTTTATTAATTCCAACATCAATAACAATTGCACCCTTTTTAACCCAATCGCCTTTAACTAATTTTGGTTTTCCAACTGCAGCAATAATTATATCGGCTCTGTTACATTCCTCTTTTAAATCTTTAGTTTTTGAATGAGTTATCGTTACAGTACAATTTTCTTTTAAAAGCAATTGTGTCATAGGTTTACCATTTAAATTTGATCTTCCAATTACAACTGCATGTTTACCACTTAAATTTTTTTCAACTTTTTTTAGTAAAAGATAACAGCCCATTGGAGTACACGGAATATTGCTTTCATAACCTGAAGATAGATTTCCAACATTTACTGGATGAAATCCGTCCACGTCTTTAGTAGGAAGTATAGTTTCGATGACTTTCTTTTTATCTATATGTTTAGGCAAAGGTAATTGAACTAAAATTCCTGAAATTTTTTTATCATTATTTAGCTCTTTAATTTTATCTAGAACAATTTTTTCCTCTATATTGTCAGGGTATCTTATTACTTCAGAATTTATTCCGATTTCTTTAGCAAATTTTTCTTTATTTTTTACATAAATTTTACTTGCTGGATCTTCTCCAACTAAAATTACTGTCAATCCTGGAACGGTTTTAAAAGTTGATTTAAAATCTATTATTTTTTTTTTTTAATTCTTCTCTTAGTTCACCTGCTACTTTTTTTCCATCAATAACCATATTTAAAACATTGTAGGTGCGAGAAACTCAAAAACTAAATTTCTAGCAAACATTAAAAGAAGTATAAGAACTACTGGTGAAATATCTAT
>MDTB01075224.1_pt1 | contig 18800 bp, 18 predicted proteins | sample 811161 | NCBI WGS metagenome assembly MDTB01 (sample SAMN05326650, study PRJNA326480) | marine metagenome | isolation source: seawater | place: Mediterranean Sea | collected 2009
GAAGTTGCTTTTCTAAGTGCAAACACTTGGGATGTATCTGGAGGTGGAAATTATGGCTACAATTCTATTTGGGTTAATAGAAATAAAGCTATCTTTGACAATCTTGATTACAAACCAAAAAATGAGGTTAACAATTTAAAGCAGCTACTTGATATAGTTTAGCTAATGCTTATCTCTATTAAATGACAGAAATTGAAATCAAAAAAATCGTAAAAGCTTTAAATTCATCGGATGGGGCTGGTGTTAAATTAAAAAGAAGTATTGGAACTCCCGAAGCTGATTACATTGATCCTTTTTTAATGTTAGACGAATTTGGCTCTGAAAATAAAGATGATTATTTAGCAGGTTTTCCTCCACATCCTCACAGAGGCATTGAAACTGTAACTTACATGTTAAACGGTGAGTTTGAACACGAAGACAGCACTGGGTCAAAAGGTAAAATGGGACCTGGTGATATACAATGGATGAAAACTGGCAGAGGAATAATTCATTCGGAAATGCCTGCAATGTCAGATGGAAAACTTTTAGGTTTTCAATTATGGATAAATATGCCTGCAAGTATGAAAATGAATAAACCTAAATATGAATATATTAAATCAAATCAAAAAACTAAATTTGAAGACCAAGATAAAAAAGTTAATTTAATAGCAGGAAAGTTTGAAAATGTTGAAGGGCCAATTAAAGGTCATAATGTAGAACCAATTTATTTTGACATAGAATTAAAGGAAAATAAGAAAATTAATCTTACAGTCCCAGAAACACATAATTCATTCGTGTATTTGCTAAAAGGAGATCTTAAAATAGGATCAAAAAAACATGAAAACATTAGCGACTCAACTTTAATACTTTTAGAAAAAGGTTCTGATCTCAAAATATTAGCAAATAAAAAAAGTAAATTTCTATTTATTGCAGGAAAACCTATTGGTGAAGCTATTGCAAGAGGTGGACCTTTTGTAATGAATACAAAAGCTGAAATTCTTCAAGCTATTCAAGATTACAATAACGGAACATTTGCTAAATATTAAAAGTTCAAGTAGGTTCCTTGAAAATGTCTAAATCAATTATAATAAAAAAAAATGGCGGACCTGAGGTTTTAGAACTTCAAGATGTTAGCATTGGATCTCCGGGACCAGATGAAATTAAAGTTAAAAATGTTGCAATAGGAGTTAATTATATTGACACCTATAATAGATCAGGACTTTACCCGGTCGAATTACCTAGTGGCATTGGATATGAGGCAGCAGGAAAAATTGAAGAAGTTGGTTCAAATGTTAAAGAATTTAATATAGGTGACAATATTGCTTACGCTTCGGCACCAATTGGTGCGTACTCAGAATTAAGAATAATCCCAGAAAAAATAGCTGTAAAACTACCTGAGGGAATAACATATAAAATTGCTGCAACTATGATGACCAAAGGTTTAACTACATATTATTTATTATGTAAAACTTATAAGGTAAAAGCTAACCAAATAATTTTATTTCATGCAGCTGCTGGAGGTGTAGGACAAATCTTTACTCAATGGGCGAAAAGTATTGGGTGTACAGTGATAGGAACTGTTGGAAGTGATGAAAAAATAAATATAGCCAAAACAAATGGCTGTGACTATGTAATTAACTACACAACAAAAAATTTTGCAAAAGAAGTATTAGAAATTACTAAAGGTGAAGGAGTTTCAGCCGTCTTCGATGGAGTTGGTAAAAAAACTTTTGAAAGATCAGTCGAGTGTTTGAAACCCAGAGGAATGATGATATCATTTGGGAATGCTTCTGGTCCTCTTGATCCTGTTAACGTACCAAAACACATCCAAGGAAAAAGCTTATATTTAACAAGACCAACTATGAAAGATTACTTTACTAACAGACAAGAGCTTAATGAAGCTGCTGAAGAAGTATTTAATAAAATTAAATATGGAAAAGTTAAAATTAAAATTTTTAAAGAATATGCGTTAAAAGACGCCAAACAGGCTCATATAGATTTAGAGTCCAGAAAAATTATTGGACCATCTATTTTATTACCATAAAATTTAAACTATAAATCTTTTTTCATAGAGTCCATATCACTCAAATGATATTTAAGCGCTTGATTAGAGAGTCTTATTTCTTGCAAAAATAAAAAAATTGAAATTATCATACACAAACAACAGGCGGCAAAAATTATTCTAGCTAGCTGAATTTGATTTAAATAAAGCAATAAAACTGTTGTCATATTAAAAAGAAATCCAAAAGCAGCGAAACCCATTGTGTATTTTAATAAATTAGTTCTATTGTTTAAAACATGAAGTTGGTTTTCCCATTCAGGAGGAGTGCGTTTATCAAAAATTAGCTGGTCGTGAAGTTTTCTGATTAGTCCACTTAATGTATGAAATCTATTGCTATACATAGTCATCATTAGCGGTATAGCTGGAAACATTAGTGCTGCTACTGTGTAATCTATATCCATATCGAATCAAATTGATTATGTAGATAGTGTTTGATATTTACAAGACATATCTTTCATGAATCAGTTAAAAATTTTTATTGAACTAACAAGACTTAATAAGCCTATAGGATTCATGCTACTTTTTTGGCCTTGTTCATGGGGACTTGCTTATGCTTACAACTATAATCAAACTTTTAATAATTTTTTATATTATTTAGCTTTGTTTTTTTTTGGCTCTGTTTTGATGAGAAGTGCAGGGTGTATAGTAAACGATATAGTTGATCGAGATTTAGATAAAAAAGTCCAAAGAACTAAAAATAGACCTTTGGCATCAAGCTTAATTTCTATAAAAATATCACTTTGTTATGTAGTAGTATTATGTTCTACGGCTTTTTTAATTTTAATTCAGTTTAATCTTTTAACAATTATGCTTGGTCTTTTTTCCATGACTTTGGCATTCTCATATCCTTTCATGAAAAGAATTACTTATTGGCCACAACTATTTTTAGGATTAACTTTTAACTGGGGAATAATTATGGCTTGGTCTTCAGTGAATGACAATATAAGTGTTGAAATTGTAATATTGTATATAGCGGCCATATTTTGGACATTGGGCTATGACACAATTTATGGGGCCCAAGACATAGAAGATGACGAGATAATTGGAATTAAATCTACTTCTGTTAAGTTTAAAAATAATATTAAACTTTTTGTTAGTAGTTGTTATTTTTTAACATCTTTTTTAATAGTTTATCTATTACATAAAGATTTTGGACTTAATTTTTATACTTTATCAGTTATTACTTTTATTTTGAGTTTAATGTATCAGATAATAAAATTTGACAAAAATGATAAAAAAAAATGTTTACAATTATTCAAGATTAACAATCTATCTGGGTTATTTTTATTTGTGGGCATTTATTTAATTAATTAATTTTTTTTAAAATGAAATTTAATGAACTTACTGTTATTCTAAAACGCTTATATAAAGAGTTTATAAAAAAATATTTTAGCAAAATTTTAATTTCACTTTTTCTGTCTATTATAGTTGCTGGTAGCACCTCAGCAACTGCTTGGCTTTTAGACCCTGCGGTAAAGAAAATTTTTATTGACAAAGATAAAACATTAGCGTGGCTAATACCTTTAGCTATTATATTTGCATTTTCCGCTAAAGGGCTTTCTTTATATTTTGCAAGAATTAATATTATACAAGTAGGTCAAAAAATAGCAGGAGAATTTCAAAAAAAAATAGCAGACAATATATTATCAGCAGATATTCAAACCTTAGATAATCGTCATTCTGGAAAATATATTTCAAATATAATGTATGACTCGCTTTTAGTTCAGCAATTAGTAAGCACCGGTGTTTTGAATTTGATGAAAGATACCTTCTCAGTTATCGCTTTAGTTTCAGTAATGTTTTATCAAAATTGGAAATTAGCTCTTTTTGCAATTTTAATGATGCCATTGGCTGCCACCCTAGCTAAAAGTTTAGGAAAAAGAATAGGAAAAGCTACCGGTCAGGCAGGAGAAATTTCTGGCAGACTTACAACTTTTTTAACCGAAATTTTTAAAGCATCAAAGATGATAAGAATTTATCAAAAAGAAAACCAAGAAAGAAAAAATGCTGAAAATGTTATCAATGAACTTGTTGAAAAAAATACAAAAATAGCCAGTATTTTAATTAGAGCTACTCCAATAATGGAAACTTTAACCGGATTTATGATTGCAGGTTTTATTTTTTATTCTGGAATTTTAATTTCCGCAGGAGAATTAGAAATAAATAATTTTTTCTCATTTATGGCTGCAATGATGTTAGCATACCAACCTATAAGATCTCTGGCGACTTTGAATATGACAGCGTACCAAGGTGCTGCTGCAGCTAATAGAATATTTTCTGTAATAGATTCTCCTATTCAAATCAAAAATGATAGTTCTTTTCCAGATCTAAAAATTGGAAAATGTGACATTAAATTCGATAAAATAAATTTCAAATACGAAAATACTAACAAAAGAGCTATTAAAAATATTAACATGGAAATTAACGGAGAATCCACCACAGCTTTTGTAGGTCATAGCGGAGCTGGTAAAAGTACAGTAATTAATTTATTACCTAGATTTTATGACCCACAAAATGGGGAAATTTATATTGATGGTCAGAATATAAAAGAAATTAAACTTACTTCTTTAAGAAAAAATATCTCTTTAGTAAGTCAAGATGTCGTTCTTTTTGATGACACCATTAAGAATAATATAGCTTACGCTAATATTGAAGCTCAAGAAGACGATATCATAAATGCTTGCAAATTCGCAGCAGCAGATGAATTTATCAATAAATTACCAAGCAAATACGAAACTATAATAGGTGAAAATGGAGTTCGATTGTCTGGAGGTCAAAAACAAAGAATTTCTATCGCTAGAGCAATCTTGAAAAAATCTCCTATCATTCTCTTAGATGAAGCAACTTCTTCTTTAGATGCTGATTCTGAAGAAATTGTACAAAATGCGATTGCTAATTTAACTAAAAATAAGACAACTTTAGTTATAGCGCATAGACTGTCCACAATACATAACGCAAATAAAATATTTGTATTAAAAAATGGTGAAATTATTAATTCTGGAAATCATGATTTTTTAATAAAAAACTGCAGTGAATATAAATCCCTTTATCAAAAACAATTAAAATAAATGTTGTTAATTTATAGATCTTTAACCTTTTTTTTATATCCCATTTTTTTAATTATAATTTATTTTCGAAAAAATCTCGGTAAAGAAGACCAGGTGCGATTTAAAGAAAAAGTTTTTTCTTCATCATTCTTAAAATCTGAAGAAACTGAAAAAAAATTATTTTGGTTTCATGCAGCTAGTATTGGAGAAATTTTAAGTATAATTCCCTTAGTCATCAAATTAAGTGACAATAAAAATCTAAATATTTTGATAACCACGGTAACTTTAAGTTCAAGTAATTTAGTTCAAAATAAACTTGGTAAATATAAAAATATAAAACACCAGTTTTTTCCTTTGGATTCAATTTTTTTAGTTAAAAAATTTTTAGATTGCTGGAAACCAAGTCTTGTTTGTTTTGTCGACTCAGAAATTTGGCCTAATTTTTTAATAGAAATTAAAAAAAGAAATATACCACTAGCATTAATTAATGCACGAATTACAAAAAAAACTTTTATGCGATGGGTCATGTTTAAAAATTTATCTAGTCAAGTTTTTAGTAAATTTGATTTATGTTTAACAGCAAACCTAGAGTCAAAAAACAACTTAATTAAACTTGGAGCAAAAAATATAAAATATATAGGTAATTTAAAATTTTCAGTTTCAAATAAAATCTCAAATATGGAAACTAAAGATAAAGAAAACTTAGATGATCGTATAGTATGGTGTGCAGTGAGTACTCATAGTGGAGAAGAAATTTTATGTTTTAAATCTCATATAAAAATTAAAAAATTCTACAATAATTTACTTACAATAGTTATCCCTCGTCATATAAGCCGATCCAAAGAAATAAGCTTGGAAGCGAAAAAATTAAATTTAAGACCACAAATTTTAAATGAAGGAGAATTAATTGATAAAAATATAGATGTCCTAATAATTAATTCTTTTGGAAATATAACAAAATATTTTGAATATTATAAGTTGGTATTAATAGGTAAATCAATGTTAAAAAAATTTGAAAGAGATGGAGGACAAAATCCAATAGATGCCGCTAAATTAGGTTGTAAAATATTTCACGGACCATATGTTTCTAATTTTAATGAAGTTTATGACCTTCTTGAAAGTTATAACATTTCAGAGCAGGTAAATAATTATGAAGATCTAGCCGAAAAAATAATCAATATGTTTAAAAGTAAAAATATAAAATTGGAAAACCAGTCAGAAAGTTTAAATATGCATGGCATTAAAATATTAAACGAAACTATTAATGAAATTAAAAATATTACAAAACAATGAATTTTTTAAAACCAAAATTTTGGAATAAAAAATCCCTTTTTTCTTATTTATTACTACCAATATCTTTTTTTATTCAAGCTCTCACCAAGATATTTAAATTATTCATAAAAAAAAAAAAATTTGCCCTCCCAATTATTTGTGTAGGAAATATATATATTGGGGGCACTGGTAAAACTCCTTTAGCGATAGAAATGGCTTCAATTTTGAAGCTTAATAAAAAAAATCCAGTGATACTTAAGAAATCATATAAAAAACATTTAGACGAATTTAATTTAATCGAAAATAAAAAAATTAATCTCATAAAAAGCAAATCAAGAGATACAGGAATTATTAAGGCAATAAACAAGGGTTATGATGTTGTTATTTTGGATGATGGTTTTCAGGATAGTTCTATTCATAAAGACTTAAATATTTTATGTTTTAATGAAAAACAATTAGCTGGAAATGAAATGACTTTACCTTCAGGGCCACTTAGAAACTCACTTAAATCTATAAAAGATTCTCAAATAATCGTAATTAATGGGAATGCAAATGAAGAATTTGAAAATAAAATAAAAAATATTTCTAACGAAGTAAGTATTTTTTACTCAAAGTACACCCCTTTAAACCTTGAAGATTTTAAAAATAAAAAAATTTTAGCTTTTGCTGGTATTGGAAATCCTGAAAATTTTTTTGATCTTCTTGAACAAAATAACATTAATTTAGTTAAGAAATTTCCCTTTCCAGATCACTATAATTATTCTTTGAAAGAATTAAAAGAACTAATTAATTATGCGGATGAAAATAATTTAGATATAATTACGACTGAGAAAGATTATTTTAGAATAATTCATTTTCAATTATCAAAAATTAAATATCTATCAATAAAAATTGATATTTTTGAAAAACATAAATTTATTAATAAAATAATAAGCTATATATGATCAAATCAATTATTTATTTTTTTCAGGCAATAATAATTATTTTCTTTTTTATAATAATTAAAATAATTGGTTTAAATTTAAGTCGAAAGTTATTTGCTTTTATTTTTATAAAAATTGGGCCTTTATTTAAATCAAGAAATACAATCGATAATAATTTAGAGAAATATTTAAACATTTATAATATGGATAATAAAAAAAAAATTATTTTGAAAATGTGGTCTAACTATGGAAAAACTTTCGTGGAATACTTGTTTTTAAAAAGGTTTAGAAATAAAAATAATCATATAAAAATAAAAGGAGAAAAAATTTTAAATAAGATTATAAAAAATAATAAGCCAGTCATTTTTGTATCAGGCCATTTTGCAAACTTTGAATTAATGTCTATGGAGCTTACAAAAAAAAATATTAAAGTTGCTGCAATATATAGACCTTTAAATAATTTTTTTCTTAACCCGTTTATGGAATATTTCAGAAGAAGTTATGTTTGCAGGAATCAAATCAAAAAAGGTTTAGCAGGATTAAAAACTTCTATTAATTATATCAAAAAAAATTATAGTATAGCTTTAATGATAGACCAAAGATTGAGTGAAGGTAAAAAATTACCTTTTTTTAATCATAATGCTTCAACGACAACACTCCCTGCTCAATTAGCTTTAAAATATAATTTAGACATTGTTCCAATTTATATTTCCAGAAATAACAATAATACTTTTGAAATGGAAATATTTGAACCAATTGATTTATTTGACGGCAAAGAATCTGAAAAAAATAAATTAGCAATATCACTTTCATTAAATAAAATTATTGAAAAAATGATATCTTTAGATCCAAGTCAGTGGATTTGGACACACAATAGGTGGAAATAAAAATTATTTATTTTTTTTTAATTCATCAAACCTAATTTTTGCCTCTTTAGGAGAAAAATAAGCCTCTTGTAATTCTACGTTCCAATAATTGAGGTCTTTCAACATTATTTCTTTTTTTGAAATAGCACATAGTACGTAGTCCCCACTGTCAATTATTTCAAAAGCGTTTGGCTTGTATATAATTTTAGCTTTTGTTTTCTTCATTTCTTAAAATAATATATATAATATTTTTTCATATGAATATTGCTTTAATAGGTAGTGGCGGTCGAGAACATGCTCTTTGTCAAAAGATACATGAATCAAAGGAAACAAGCAAAATCTATTGCATTCCAGGAAATGCGGGAACGTCGAAAATAGCAACGAATTTAAAAGTGGATTTCTTAAATTTTAAACTTTTGTTAAAAGTAATTAAATTACATAATATTGAAATAGTGATTGTTGGTCCCGAAGAACCTTTAGTTTCAGGGATAGTTAATTTTTTAAAAAAAAATAATATTAAAGTGTTCGGTCCTAATAAATATGCATCGCAATTAGAAGGGTCAAAGGCATTTATGAAATCTATTTGCAAAAGACATAAAATACCAACAGCAGGATTTAAGATATGTAAAAACAAAAATCACATACAAAACTTTATTAAAAATCATAAATTCCCAATGGTTGTAAAAGCTGACGGTTTAGCGGCTGGGAAAGGAGTAACTATTTGTAATTCAGAACGAGAAGTTCTTAATGCAAGTGAAGAAATTTTTCTTGGAAAATTTAAGAGTTCAAAAAAATTAATTATCGAAGAGTTTTTAAAAGGTGAGGAAGTGAGTTATTTTTTAGTAGTTGACCAGAAAAATTTTTCTTTCATGGGTTCAGCGCAAGATCATAAAAAAGTTGGTGAAAAAGAAACTGGTCCAAATACTGGGGGTATGGGTGCTTACTCTCCAGCACCAATAATTAAAAAAAAATTAGAAAAAAAAATTATTACTAAGATTGTTAAACCAACTTTGTCAGCTTTAAAAAAAAAAGGTATGGCCTATACAGGATTTTTATATGTTGGATTAATGATTAAAAATAATGAACCATTCTTAATTGAATATAACGTAAGAATGGGTGATCCGGAGTGTCAAGTCATAATACCTAGACTTAAAACTGATATTGTAAAAATTTTTAAAGCAACTATAGAAAACAAATTAAATACTATTAAGATTAAATGGATAAAAAAAAAATGTATGACTATAGTTGTTTGCTCAAAAGGTTACCCAGGAAAATACAAAAATAATAAACCTTTAAAAAATTTAAAAAAAATAAAACTAAATGATAATTCATTTATATTTCACGCTGGAACAATCTTAAAAAATAAAAAACTATTTTCTAATGGTGGTCGTGTTTTTAATGTCGTATCAACAGGTTTAAATTATTTAACAATAAGAAAAAACATTATAAAAATAATAAAAGAAATAAATTGGAAAGATGGTTTTTTTAGAAAAGATATAGGCTGGAGAATAATATAATTAATGCGAATTATTGGTGGATCATTAAAAGGAAAAAAAATAGATTTTATTAAATCTTCAATTACTAGACCTCTTAAAGATGTGGTTAAAGAGAGTATTTTTAACGTGATACAACATTCAAATTTAATTAAATTAGATTTAAAAAACTCTAGTATTTTAGATTTATGTTCTGGAGTTGGTTCTTTTGGATTAGAAAGTATATCTAGAGGAGCAAAAGATGTTACATTTGTTGATAATGATTCCAAAGCTTTAATAGTTTTAAAAAAAAATATAAATGATTTAAAAATAAACGAAAAAACAACTATATTTTCAAAGAAAATTGAAGATTTTATAAATAATTTTAAAGGAAAAAATAAGTTTAATATAGTGTTTTTAGATCCACCTTTTGCGGAAAATTTCTACATTAAAGACCTAGAATTAATTAAAAAATCAAAAATTTGTAACTCTAACAATCTTGTAATTATTCATAGAGAAAAAAAAACAAACGATAAAATTGATAGTTGTCTAAGTACTCTACTAACAAAAATCTATGGAAGGTCTAAAATAATTTTTGGAGTTTTAAGATAAAAATTTTTTTGTCAAAACTTTTAACTCTTCAACTCCTGGCTGATTATAAGGGTTAACACCAGAAATAATTCCGATCAAAGCAGTTTCAATTATAAAATACGAAAACATCTCTCCGATAGACTCTTCAGAGGTTTCATTAATTTTAAACTCTCTAAAAGGAATTTTCTTTTTTTGTAGTATTTTTATAAAAGAGTTTTTTTGAGCTTCAATAATTTTTATAATTTTTTTGTTATTAAGATAATCTAATTTATTTTCAAATAAATAATGTTTTGTTTTTAACTTTTTGGAATAATTAGAACTAATAATATAAAATAATTTATCTCTAGGACCATCTAAATACAACTGAAGAAGACTATGTTGGTCCTTTGGAGCAGAAGAAATTATAGGCATTAATCCTTTTTTATTTTTGCCAAGGCTTTCTGCAATCAATTGTTGGCACCAATACAGAAATTTTTCTATTTCTGGACAATAGTTAAAAAAAACAATTGAATTAAATTTTTTTGATAAGTAGATTTGAGAAAGCTTCGAGACACTATCAACAAGAACTTTTTTTTTATTAGTGGAAAGATAATCTAATATATTTTTTCTTATTTTTTTTGTTTTAAGACCCATTAAATAAGCTGGTAGAAGCCCTACCTCTGATAAAACCGAATATCTTCCCCCGATATAATCTTTATGATTAATTTTCAAGATATTATTTTTTTTAGCGTAATTATTTAAAATATTATTTTTATTTTCTGTAATTATAATCATATTTTTTGAATTTATTTTTTTATTTTTAAATAAAATATAGTTTGTTAGAGTTTCTAAAGTATTACCTGATTTAGATATAATAATAAAAAGGGTTTTACTTAAATTTATATTTTTTTTTACATTTATAATTTTACATTCATTTAAATTATCTATAAAAAAAAATTGTTTCTTTATTTTGTTTTTTAAAAAAGAATATATTGCCTCTGCGCCTAAGATTGAACCGCCCATTCCAATTATAACTATATTTTTAAATTTTTTGAATTTTATCAAATCTTTTTCTTTAAAATTTAATTTAAAATTTTCACTTAGTGAATGAAAAGTATCTTTTTTATGACCTATATTTTTGTAAATATTTTTTAATTTTTTTTGAACTAAAATTTTATTTTTTTTATAGATTTGATTTTTGATATATTCTTTTTGAATATTATTTTTTATTAAAAATTTATTTTTCACTTTTTAATTTGGTTTAAAATAGATGTTTCTGTAGAAGAGTTTAATGATTTAGAACTTTCATTTTCTTCTTTGGTTACGCTTAATATATCCTCTATATTTTTTAGATCTTTATTTTTTTCTCCTTTAATAGATCCAGGCTCAGGAATTTCATCAAAACCAGGTGGTTGAGTTAATGGTTCCTTTTTCTTGACTAAAAATTCATCCGCTGTTTGCTTTTCGTTCCTAAGTACTTTTCCTGCATCTGAAAATGCACCACAAGAAACCAGTGTCATATTAATGATAGCTAAAAAGCTTACAAATTTTATAATTTTCATCATTTATTTAATATTAGATCTTTAATAATAAGTAAAATTATTCCAATAGATATAAATATATCTGCAATGTTAAAAGTAAACCAGTGATATTGATTTAAATGGAAGTCAATAAAATCTGGAACCGCAAAATAGATTATTCTATCATAAAAATTCCCAACGGCACCCCCTAAAATTAATGAAAAAAAAATTTTATCTAAAAAATTAGATTTTACGATCATGTAAATAATTACCAAAGAAATAAAAAAAATTAAAAGTGAAATTAAATGGTAAAATATATTGGCATCTATACTTAATAATCCAAAAGCAATTCCTGTATTCCAAACAAGCTCAAGATTTAAATAATCATTAACAAAAATTTTGTTATTGTGAGTTTGATGTTCTATTATTTTTATTTTTGTAATTCTATCTAGAATAAAAATAAAAATTGAAAGAAAAAAAGGAACAAGTATATTTTTATTATAAATATTATTTCTTATTGTTTCCATTTTTCTCATTTTATTAACTTATAAAATTATTCTGATTTAACATTTTCACATCTTGTACATTTGCCACTCAAGATCTTCCAACAACGTGGACATTTATTTCCTTCAGTTTTTTTAACTATAATTTTTGTTTCTTCATTTTTATCTTTGTTTTTGCTTTTTTTGGCTTTAGAGGTAATAAAGTATTCAGCTAAATCTAACCCCTCCATTAATTTAAAATTTTTTTCATTAGTTATAATTTCTAATTCTGCTTCAAGACTAGATCCTATTTCTTTATTTGCTCTTTTTTGCTCTATAGCAATATTTGCTTCTTGTTTAATATTAAAAAGTGATTTCCATTTAATATCTAGAGAACCATTCTCCCAATTTTTTGGTAAATTTACAAACGTAGTTTCGTGTATACTTTCATCATTATTTTTAATTAAATTATAAATTTCGTCAGTTGTAAAAACAAATATCGGAGCAAACCATTTAAGCAAACATTCTAATATTATGTTTAAAACAATTATACATGCCTTTCTTTTTTTTGATTTTAAGCTATCACAGTAGAGAGTGTCTTTTCTAATATCAAAATAAAATGATGATAGATCCAAAGCACAAAAGTTGAGTAATTCTTTATAGAGTTTGTGAAAAGTGTACGCTTTCAAATTCTCTTTGACAGATTTATCTATGATAAAAAGCTTGTGTAAAATATATTTTTCTAATTCAGGCAGGTCCTCCAAATCTAAACTATCAAAGTTTTGTTTTTTAAAAGAGTCCTGAATATTTCCTAATAAAAATCTAAAAGTATTTCTAATCTTTCTGTAAGACTCAGAATGTTGGGATAATATTGTTTTATCGATCCTTAAATCTTCTGAGTAGTCTGATGAGGCTACCCAGGCCCTAAGTATATCAGCTCCATAACTTTTCAATATTTCTTCAGGTGAAATTACATTCCCTGTTGATTTGGACATTTTAAGTCCTTTACCATCTACTACGAAACCGTGTGATAATATACTGTCATACGGAGCTCTACCTCTAGTACCACAAGATTCTAGTAACGAAGAATGAAACCAGCCACGATGTTGATCTGAGCCTTCAAGATACATATCTGCCGGCCACTCTAAATCTTTTCTTTTTTCTAATACAAAGCTATGAGTTGAGCCGCTATCAAACCAAACTTCAACAATATCTTTAAGTTTTTCATAGTCATTAGGATTGTAATTATCTCCCAAAAATCTTTTTGAATCATCTGTAAACCAACAATCTGAGCCCTCTTTTTCAAATATTTCTGCTATTCTATTTATAATCTTTTCATCTCTTAGTGGTTCTTTGGTTTGTTTATTTATAAAAATTGGCAAAGGGACGCCCCAAACTCTTTGCCTTGAAACGCACCAATCAGGTCGACCTTCTACCATGGACATTAATCTTTCTTTTCCTTTTTCAGGGAAAAAAGATGTTTCGTTAATTGCTTTAATTGCTTTTTTCCTTAAAGAATTTTTTTCCATAGAAATAAACCACTGAGGAGTTGCCCTGTAGATTAAAGGTGCTTTAGATCTCCAAGAATGTGGATAGCTATGTCTCATGGTATCATCTTTTAGTAATTTTTTTTCATCCTTCAGTTTTTCTATGATTTTTGCATCAGCTTTAAAAATATGTGTTTTCGCAAAATATGGAATTTCATCGGTATAAAGTCCTGAATTATCAACTGTATATTTCGATTGAATATTATTTTTTAAACACAGATTATAGTCATCTGGTCCATGACTAGGTGCACAATGCACTATACCAGTTCCCTGATCTAAATTAACAAATCTAGCATCCAGCATCGGAATATCGTAATCATAGCCTATTTTTGTAAATGGATGAGAACAGAAGGTATCTGAAAATTCCGATCCTTTAAAATTTTTTATAATTTTAAATTGTTCTATATTGCAAGATTTAACTATAGATTCTAAAAGATTTTTTGCTACTACAATTTTTTTTTCTTGAAAATTTTTCAAGGTACCAATTTCAACAACGGAGTATTCTATATCTTTGCTAAAAGCTAAAGCTTTGTTTGCTGGTATCGTCCAAGGCGTAGTTGTCCAGATAATTATATTAGCACCCTCGAGAAAATCTTTTGAGGTTTTTTTGATTTTAAAAGCTACAAATATTGTATTAGATGTATGATCTTTGTATTCTACTTCTGCATCTGCTAAAGCTGTTTTTTCTACTGTTGACCACAAAACTGGCTTAAAACCTTGATAAAGACTTTTGTCTAATAAAAATTTTCCTAATTCTCTTACTATTTGAGCCTCAGCATCAAAACTCATTGTAGAATAATAATTTTTAAAATCACCTACTACTCCAAGTCTTTGAAACTCTTCAACATGAATTTGAATCCATTTTTTCGCAAATTCTCTACATTCTTTTCTAAAATCTTTTATTGGAACCTCATCTTTATTTTTTTTTCTCTTTTTATATTGCTCTTCTATTTTCCACTCTATAGGTAACCCATGGCAGTCCCACCCAGGAACATAAACTGAGTCCTTTCCGCTCATCTGATGAAATCGAATTATAATATCTTTGAGTATTTTATTAAGAGCTGTGCCCATGTGTATATGACCATTTGCATAAGGTGGTCCATCATGTAAAATAAATTTTTTTTTACCCTGTGATTTTTTTCTTATTTTTTCAAATAAATTAATTTTGTTCCATTTTTCTAAAATTTTAGGCTCATTATTAGGTAGATTGGCCTTCATTGAAAAAGCTGTTTTTGGAAGATGTAAACTTTCTTTTGACATTATTTTTTATTTTTAACTGTTAAAATATCTTTTTTTATTTGTTTCTTGAGTTGAATCACGCTTTTAAATTTTTTTTCAGCTCTTATAAATTTTTTAAAACTTACTTTAATTACTTTATTATATAAGTTTTTATTAATTCCAAATATATTCACTTCTAAAACAATTGTTTTACCACTAAAAGTAGGTCTGTAGCCAATATTGGCTATTCCTTGTTTTGTAAGTGATTTGAATTCAACACTTACTGAATAAACTCCAAGTTTAGGTAACACATGATTGCCAAGTGTTAAATTGCAAGTTGGGAATCCTATCAGCCTTCCTCTTTGGTTGCCTTTTTTTACTTTACCTATAACAGACCACTCACGACCCAATAGTTTGTTAGCATCTATAATGTTACCTGTTTGGATTTTTTTGCGTATTAATGTTGAAGATATAACTTTATTATTTTTTTTATAAGGGACTGTAATCATTGTTTTATAAAAATATTTTATCTCAAATTTTTTCAAGGTATTTACATTTCCACTTCTTTTTTTTCCAAACTTAAAATTTTTACTTACAAATAAATGTTTACATGCAAGTTTATTAAATATTATTTTTTTTATAAATTCCTCAGCACTATAATTAGAAAATTTTTTATCAAATTTAATTATAACTAAAAAATCTAAATCAATTTTTTTTAAGTATAATATTTTTTGATCAAGACTATTTATTCTATGATGTTTGATGTTTGAGTTAAAGAACATCGTAGGAATTGGTTCAAATGTGATAAGTCCAAATTTCAATCTTTTTTTTTTTGCTTTTTGCCTGGCTTGCTCTAAAACTTTTTTATGTCCAGAATGTATTCCATCAAAATTTCCAATTGCTACTACAGATTTTTTATGAATTTTTTTAATATTTAGATTTTTATAAATTTTCATATTACCAACTTAATTGATTTTGAAAATAATTTGCTTTTACTTTATACTTAATAAGTAATTTTTCTAAATCCTTTTCACTTTTAAATTCCGATCGATGAATTCCCCCTGTTATAAAAACTGACTCAATCTTCATATTGTTTGCTCCTTTTATATCTGTCTTAAGATTGTCTCCTACTGCTAAAACTCTTTTATTGTCATTAAAACATATTTTATAAATTTCTTCATATGGTTTTCCAAAATAGATTACTTCACCTCCTAATTCCTCAAAAGTTTTTGCTATAGATCCAGCACAATATTCTTTTATTTCTCCTTTATGAACAATAAGGTCTGGATTAGTACAAATCATTTTTTTTTTTTTATGATCTTTTAGAAGCTCTGTATAAAATTTTAGATCTTCTTTTTGATCGTCGAATAAGCCTGTGCAAATTATAAAGTCGCTATTTTCTAAGCTTGTTTTTCTTTCTTGAATTTTTTCATAAACTAAATTATCTCTTACTGGTCCTAAATGAAAAAAAGAATTCCCAAACTTTAAATTATTTAATGCTATCATAGCTGCTTCTCCAGATGTAACTATGTTTTGTAAGTACTCCTCATTCATTTTTAATTTTTTTAAAAAATTTTTAACTACTGAGCTAGGTCTTGGTGCGTTAGATAAAAAAATAACTTTTTTTTTGTGCTCTGTTAACTTTTTGACTACTTCTATTGCAGCTTCATTTAATTGTACTCCATTATGGATTACCCCCCACAAATCAATAATAAATGTGTCATATAAACTGTAAATCTCAGATAAATGGTTTAATTTTTTCAATTTAAAGGCTCCAATATTAATGCTTATAGAAAAATAAACAAAATATAGCAATATCACCCTTTTTAGATGTATATTATTAAATAATTTAATACTTGAAATTCAACAAAAACACACCATATCAGGACGTACATATAAAATTATAGGAGAACATATGAAATTTAGACCTCTACACGATCGAGTACTTATTAAAGTTCTCGATAGCGAAGAAAAAACAGCGGGTGGAATAATTATTCCAGACACAGCTAAAGAAAAACCTCAGGAAGGTGAAGTGATAGCAGTAGGTCCTGGGGCTAAATCAGAAGATGGAAAGGTTTCACCAATGGACGTTAAAGTTGGAGACATAGTGCTATTTGGAAAATGGTCTGGAACAGAAGTAAAAATAGACGGGAAAGAATACAGTATAATGAAAGAGTCTGACATTATGGGTATATCTAAAAGTAAAAAATAATAGAATTAAAAGGAGATAAAATGGCAAAAATAATAAAATTTAGTACTGAGGCAAGGACAAAAATGCTTAATGGCGTTAATACACTTGCTAACGCAGTTAAAGTTACACTTGGGCCAAAAGGTCGAAACGTAGTTATGGATAAATCCTACGGAGCTCCACGTACTACTAAGGATGGAGTTTCAGTTGCAAAGGAAATTGAACTTGAAGACAAATTTGAAAATATGGGAGCTCAAATGGTTAAGGAAGTTGCTAGCAAAACTAATGATAATGCTGGTGATGGAACTACTACAGCAACAATATTAACTCAAGCTATTGTATCAGAGGGACTAAAATATGTAACAGCGGGAATGAACCCTATGGATATTAAAAGAGGAATAGACAAAGCTGTAGAACATGTAATTCAAAAATTAAAAACCTCAGCAAAAAAAGTAAAAGCGAATGAAGAAGTGGCTCAAGTAGGAACAATTTCTGCAAACGGAGAGAAGTCAATTGGTGAAATGATTTCTAAAGCAATGCAAAAAGTTGGAAACGAAGGAGTTATAACTGTTGAAGAAGCAAAAGGAGTCGAGACTGAGTTAGATGTAGTAGAAGGTATGCAATTTGATAGAGGATATTTATCTCCTTACTTTGTAACTAATACAGAAAAAATGATTACCGAACTGGATAATCCTTTGGTTCTTTTAGTTGAAAAAAAATTAGCTAATCTACAACCTATGGTACCATTATTAGAATCTGTCGTTCAAGCTAACAGACCGCTAATGATAATATCTGAAGATGTAGAAGGAGAAGCGTTAGCAACATTAGTTGTAAACAAATTAAGAGGTGGACTTAAAGTTGTTGCGGTCAAAGCTCCGGGTTTTGGTGACAGAAGAAAATCAATGTTAGAAGACATTGCTATTCTTACTGGCGGTCAAGTTATTTCGGAGGACTTAGGTACCAAATTAGAAAATGTAAAAATTGGAGACCTTGGATCTTGCAAAAAAGTAAAAATAGATAAAGAAAATAGTACTATAGTTGCTGGTGAAGGAAAAAAATCAGACATAGAGGCTAGATGTGGTCAGATTAGAGCTGAAATAAATGAAACTACTTCTGACTACGATAAAGAAAAACTTCAAGAAAGATTAGCTAAACTAGCAGGTGGTGTTGCAGTTATAAAAGTGGGTGGCGCAACTGAAGTAGAAGTTAAAGAAAGAAAAGATAGAGTAGAAGATGCATTAAATGCTACTAGAGCTGCAGTTGAAGAAGGAGTGGTAATTGGTGGAGGTTGTGCATTGCTATACGCATCTCTAGAATTAGATAACTTAAAAGTTAAAGGAGACGACCAAAAAGCTGGCGTTGATATTGTTAAAAAAGCTCTTCAATCTCCGATAAGACAAATTACTGCAAATGCTGGCGTAGATGGAGCAGTAATTGTAGGAAAACTTATTGAAGGTAAAAAGACTTCTCAGGGTTACGATGCCCAAAATGAAGAATATGTCGACATGTTTTCCAAGGGAATAATAGACCCAGCAAAAGTCGTTAGATCTGCATTACAAGATGCAGCTTCTATAGCAGGATTATTGATTACTACAGAAGCAATGATTTCAGATAAGCCAGAAGACAAAGATGCTTCAGCACCTGCAATGCCTCC
>MDTB01123515.1_pt1 | contig 18799 bp, 13 predicted proteins | sample 811161 | NCBI WGS metagenome assembly MDTB01 (sample SAMN05326650, study PRJNA326480) | marine metagenome | isolation source: seawater | place: Mediterranean Sea | collected 2009
TGAAACTTTAACAATTGAAGGGCCCATTGTTTTAGGGGATTCAAAATCTGTTACGGGTGTTCCTGGCACGATTCGATATCGATCGGGTCAGTTTTCTGTCTATAATACCGCGTGGAGCTCAATCACATCGGGGCAGTTGTCAAAGCGTCAATTTAATGACCAGCAAAAACAGTTTGCCTTGGACTCTTCCATTATTTTTGCAAAAAATTCTGATATTCTTGGGCAGAATTTATTAATTTATGATGCTACTCAGGCCCAAATTTCAGGTCAAGCCATGGCGGTTGGTTATGTGGATGCTTCGACTGTTCAAGGGGCCTTTAGTCGTGCGCATTATGTATCCGATTCATTGGCGTTAATGTCATTTTCTGATGTCGCGTATTCCCATCAATCCAATTTGAATTTAAAGGATGGGTCGCTTGACCATGTCACAGCGTCAGAGATTACGTTGTCTAACGGATCTGGGGCTTATGTCCAGAACTCTTCTCTTGCTGCAGCTAAATCTGCTGTTTTTTCAGTGGATCACTCATCCGTAAATGCCACGGATAGTGATTTGACATTTATTGATCACGCCCAGGTTAAGGTGGACAATAGTGATCTTGCGTTTGTTCAATCATCGAGATTGGATGCGTTGTCTTCTCAGGTTCGCTTTTTGAATGAATCCCACTTGATTTCACATCGTTCAGATATCCATCATCTGACCCATTCCAAAGCGGTATTGGCTGATTCAATGGTTTATAATGTTTCTGATTCAACCCTTCAAGGCTCAGGTATATTTCTGCTTGGTGGGAAGCGCCACTTGATTCAAGGGCATGATTACTTAGGCTTGCTGGGTAATGACCATATGGTTCAAGCAGATGGTGCCATTGGTATTGGTCATGATTTAACGATTGCGCATGATGAGGCCATATTATTCAATGCATCTGACCAACCGCTTCAGTCAGATCGAGTTGGGCAGTTAAAAATTCAAGCGGATGGTGGTGTTCATATTCGATTTTCGCCAGAACTGGGCATTTCCATGACCGATACAATGGGTGGCTGGGCACATGTAAGTGATGCGACAATGAAAGTTGCCAAGCGAGCTGTTGATCCCTTGGATATTCTACGTAAGGTGAATCAATTGCCTGTTCAATTTTGGGAATATAAAGCTCAAAAAAACATCACACATATTGGACCAACAGCCCAAGATTTTTATAATTTGTTCAACGTTGGAAACTCTGACAAAGTCATTCATGCCATTGACTCAGATGGGGTGTTGTTAGCATCTATTAAAGGCTTATATTTGTATCTAGAAGATTTAAAATTATTGATTCAAACGGATCAAGCCAAACTAACCGATCAATCTGATCAAATGACCCAATTGATCAAAAAAATGGATGTATTACAAGATCGTTTTGGTCAATTGGATAAGGATTATGCCTATAACTTTCGATTATTGGATCAATTTGAAAAAGATCATCAAACCCAGGAAACCATGATTGATTTTGTTGAAACATCCATACGACGCCATGAGTGGTCACGGTTCTCACGCCTATTTTTTCAATGGCCAGTCCTGCTTGGCCTTGCAACGGCGGGTGTTTTGCTTGGACTGATTGGGTATGCCGTTATGACTCGATTTAAGGAGCGGCTAAAATGATGCGATTTTTGACAGTATTGATGTGGCTTATTTTAAATGTATTCATTCAAGCGTCGACGATTTCTGCATATTTAGAAGTTGTTTTATCGCAATCAGGAACATTGATCGATGGTCCAACAACCGTCACTATTGCTCTTTATGGGCCATCCAACGATTTACGATGGTCTGAAATTCATACCAATGTCAATTTTTTCAAAGGTAAGGCGGCTTTTCAAATCGGTCAGTTAAAAGAAATTAAGACCCATTGGTTTTATGACAAAGGGGTGCGTTTGACGTTATCGATTGGTACGGATTCAATTGATTTACCCATGCATTCCACACCATTTGCTTTATTTTCACATGCTGCAGATGTAGTGAATGCCATTCAAATGGATGGTGTATTTCATACAGATTTAATTAATAAACGGATTGGTATCGGCTTAAACGTGCCAACACCAACGGTTCAATTGGAGGTCAATGGCGCGGTTCGTGTGGGCGACCATCCCACCATTGATGAGATTGGATCGATTCGTTGGCGAAATAATCGTTTGCAGGGTCGTCATAATCATGCGTGGCGCTTATTGGATGTTAGCCCTGATGATGGGTTTGAAAGTAAATGGACTGATAATAATCAGCAAGGAACCCCGGCGTTTTACATTGAAGGCACATCGGTTCTCATCGGAACTCAGAATATTCGAGCGACATTTACTGCACAAGGCGATGTGAAGGTTACTGATATTTTCCAATCGGGTGCTGACCTTTCAACCACTGGAACACTTACTTTACTTAATGATTATGGCATTACCAGCGTTGCCTCTGTTAAAGCAAAATCAGTGACATTAAATGCCACCAATTATTATAATGTGACACAAGGGTTAACATTTTCTGGCATCATTACTGGTAAAGGTCACGGCGTTACGAATATTACATCAGCGAATCTTGGCCTAAATGCAATTCAGAGTTTAGAAATTCAAACGGATGCCATTGGACCAATTAACATTCAAGATGATTCCGTTAATAACTCTAAAATTCAACTGGCGAGTATTCAGCGGGATAAATTAAACGCGGCATTTAAATTAACCAGTGATCACTTTTTAGACAATATTGTAACCAATAACAAAATTAAACGTGATTCGGTTCATAACGATGATTTGGCGGATGATTTTAAATTAACCGCTTATCATTTTAAAGATTATTCCATCGTTAGTCGCAATATTGGTGGCGGTGAAATTGATTCTTTAAAAATAAAAGATGCTGATCTTAACGCCAATGATTTTAAATTGTCATTTATTGATAATCACTCCATTTTAGATCGCCATGCTATTGTAAGCTCAAATATAAAAGATCGTTCAATCAAAGCTGAAGACTTTGTTCCAGGCTCGTTAACCTATCAACACTTAAGTTCTTATTTGCCGATCAATAAAGGTGGTACGAATTCTACGTCTTATGGCAGTGTTGGTCAGGTATTGATTGTGTCTAACAACCGCTTTATTTCCATTCCTCAGATTATCTTGACTACCAATGGTCTTGGCATTCGAACAAGTACGCCTGCAGAACGGCTAGATATCGCACAAGTGTCTGGATTTAAGCCACTGCGAGTCTCATCAATACAAAATTCATCGACCGGGATGGTATTTCAAAATGATGTGGGGCATTGGTTGTTGTCTTTAACGGCCACATCGAATTTGGCGATTGTTGATCAAATGAATTCTCGTCGAATGTTACTCATGAACCCTTTAAATGGTCATTTAGGTATAAAGAAAGATGCCGGGCTTGAATTATTGGCCGTTAATGGTGGGGTATTATTAGGTGACAAACAAGCCGCAAATGGCGCCTCCCTTAAAGAAGGCACCATGTATTATTCAAAAGCAGAGAATAAATTTAAACTACGTACAAGCTCAGGGATTACACAATTGAATTCTCACTTAGCCTCAGCGGATGGTGTCATTGCCAGTCATCTACATGTTGAGAATACTGACAATTATTCTGATGGGTCACGTATTTTAATGGCGCAGGATTCCAGGGTACTCGGTGAGCACCACTTAATTGAAGGTGTTTATCGCTCGAATATAGCAGGGCATCAATCGCAGGTTCTTCTTGCCATCTCTTCTGTTGTTGATACGGATCATTCATTGGTTTCAAATGTGTCCAATTCAACGATTAATGGTCACCAGTTAATGGCATCATTTATTCAAGATAGTGCGATATTTGGTCAACATCAGCATGTTTCATTTTTAAATCAGTCCACGGTACTTGGTCAATACCACCATCTTCAGCATGTCAATAAAAGTCATGTTTTTGGTAAGGATCATGAGGGCTCATTCATCACCTCATCTCAAATAAGCGGGGATCGTCATCGTATTGGTCATGTTCAACAGTCAATGATTGAGGGTAATAATCATGATGTGATGTTTGCCGATACGTTGGATCTTGCGGGAAACAATACTCGTGGTGCTCTGATTAAACGTACCATCATTGATGGGGATCGCCATTCTGTATTTAATGCAACCCAGACCGTAATATCTGGTCATGAAAATCATGCGCGCATTGTTTCTAATGCAACTATTGTCGGTGACAACCATCATATTGTACAAGCACAAGGGACCTATTTGGGATCCCATAATCGTCACATTGGGCGAGGATCGCCGATGGTGGTTGGTCATCATTCAGTGTTGTTTGGTCAGCATAATGGTCAGGTATTTGGTGATGCCATTATTTCGGTTGGTTCCTCAAGGTCGCAATTGCGGCAACCTTATTCAATCAACCTTCATGTCCCAGGCGGTGTTGATATTGTTTCAGGTGATCAAACATTGGCTTATTTAGCGCCCAATGCGGGCGCTTGGTCACATGTGTCTGATAAGCATCTGAAGCACCGTATTGAATCATTGGATTCTACCAATATTTTATTACAGGTTATGAAATTGCCTGTGCTTCAATGGCGCTATCGTGGACAGAATTATGTTCAGCATATTGGGCCAATGGCTCAAGATTTTTATCGACTGTTTCAACTGGGTCAAAATGATCGTATTATTCAATCGGTTGACATTGATGGGGTTATTTTATCAGCGATTCAAGGCCTGGGGCATTCACTTTATGAAACTGAAAAAAGTGATGAATCCATTACTGTTTTGGCGTCAAAAATTCATAACGATATGGATACATTTTCACAAATTTTAGATACCGCTCGAACATCAGGTGATGTTTTATTATCAACCAATGATCGGTTGAATCAACGTTATGATTATTTGCATGAAAAAGAATTCAAGCAAACAAAAAAAGTGAAGTTATTGCATGACCGTTTATTGTTATTGCATGACCAACTGGGGGGCTTAAAATGATCCGCTTAATCATCACATTCATGATTATTGTGGGTGCTATTTTTGCAGCTGAAAATGAAAAAATTATTCAGGTACCCTCCGAAATGACAGTTGAAATGATTCTTGCAAATGAGTCAGGTGTTATTAATGGAACAGAAAATGTGAGAGCCCGAATTTTTGATACATCAACTCTTGAACGGTTATGGTACGAAAATTATGCCAACCAACCTTTAGTTAATGGTTCAGTTGTATTAAAGTTAAATTCGATCCCTTCTTTCAATGCTTATGCGTTACATAAAAAGAATTTAAAATTCGTTGTTTCGGTTGGTTCTCAGGCGGTGGAAATTCCACTCCTGACCAGTATGTATGCTTATCGAACTGTTTTTTCTGAATATGGCTACGATACTCGCTTTCCAAGTATTTTCTATATCGATCGAACCACTAATTTTTTGGGCTTTGGAACACAGACGCCAAAAGCGCATTTGGACGTGGTTGGGGCCATGAAAATTGCCTTTGAAGATACTAATGTTACGGGGTCTATTCGTTGGCAATCAAATTCACTTTACATTAAACATCCAAGCCGTTGGGTTGATTTACTTTATGGCCCGTCAACATTTATAAAGTCTCGTTGGTCTGATTTTTCTCAAAATATTCAGCTGACAAGTTCTAACTATCGCATTGGTGTCGGCACCAAATTTCCACAACAGACGTTACAGGTTGCCGGTACCGGTTATTTTTCCGGATCATTAACCGCCGGTTCGGTGGCAGGGAAATCAATGAAGATTAATGAATTTATATTCAATGACACCCAGTTAAAACCTTCAGCCATTTATCTCAGAGATGGCGTTAAAGTCATGGAATGGACCCAAGATAATCTTCGAGTTCCTTATGGTGTTATTTCTGGTAATGGCTCTGGGTTGACTAATGTGGGGCAAGAACAAAAAGATTTTTCAGCGCAATTGATTCAATCGCATCATTTGGATACCAATGCTATTGCATCAAAAAATTTAAAATTGCAAGCCATTGAGTCCCGTCATTTAATCGATGATTCTCTGACGATAGATCGAATGATTTCCGGCATTTTCAATTCGAATAACATTGGAAATAATTCCATTGCCTCAAAAAATATTCAATTGGAATCATTAACGTTCGATATGTTAATTACCAATAACGTGACGGAGTATGTTCCAGACGCCTTATTTATTGCTGCCAAAATTGCACCAAACAGTGTTTTTGAGGCCCAACTAAAGGACCTTAGTATTGCTTCGGTTGACGTTAAATCAGCCATTTTTGATCATACATATTTTACGAATAACATTGTCCTGGGAAATGTTCACCTGTTACCCAAATCGTTAACGTATCAAAAAATTGCCACAGGTGAGGTTAAACATAGTCTTTTTTCGGGTGTTTTAAATTTTTCGCAAGGTGGAACTGCCATTTCGTCGCTTTACAATGATCGAGTTTTAGTAATGGGAACCAATCAATTTAATTCAAATACCAACTTATACATCAATTCAGCCAATAATGTTGGTATTTTTGGATCAACTAATTTAAACTCATTGCAGAAAAATTTCCCCTATCCTTTAACCGTTGGAAGTTTAACCACATCAGTGAATGTTGCTATTCGTGATAGTGCTGCCAATAAGGTTCAAGTTGATGTGAAAATTCCAAACCAGACCATGAGTTTGTCACTCAATACCAATGGTAAATTATCTTTAGATATGGGATCGAAGCAATTGATTCTTCATGAAACGTTAACCATGTCGACCAATCCTTCAAATACGCAAGAACGATTTGATTTAGGGTCGGCCATAACCATTGGCGATGCCACCAACTCAGAGCCTAATGGCGGGACCATGGAATATGAAGCTGCCAATCAACGGTTTCGATTTTACAATGGTTCGATTTGGAAACTCATTACTCATCATGGATTGGGTGTTGGTAATCCCATTTCATATGAACATCATCTGAAGCACCGGGATTCATTTATTGGATCAAGCCAATCGGCAGTTGGCCACGTTCAAGGGTCATTTATTGGTGATGTGATTCGGTCCAATGTCGTGGGATCTCAATTGCATCTGTCCAAACTCAGTGATTCTAATGTTAGCGCAGAGCGTAGTTTTGCGCATTTGGTGGCGTCTTCAACTATTACATCCGATTCTTTTCGAGCGCTGGCAATTGTTGAATCCGATATTAATGTTCATGGTGGGCAATTTGATGTGGTGACCCATTCTTACTTAAAGGGGCAACATCTTATTGGCTCATCCATCCGGGATTCATCAGCTGATATTCAATCCGGTTATTTAGGCCATGTTTCTCATCTTAATGGTCGCGGATCCAATGTTCATTTAAATCAACTAAGCCAAGTTCAAATGGACGCTCATGATTCAGTGATTGATCATGCGTCATTCCTGTCAATCCAAGGGCAACGGCATGCCATTCAACATATTGAGCATGGGGTTATTCGTGGGGTAGGGCACGTTGTGATTGGGGCTTCTGATGTTGATGTTAGGGGGCGATATAATGTTGTTCATCATTCAAACAACGTGTCTCTGAATGGTCACGATAATATAATGATGAGTGCCAATGAGGGTACTATTGAAGGCGACCATAACCGTTCATTGGGTGAGGGTCAATTTATACATGGTCAAAATAATGTGGCGGTTGGTCCAAAAGTTTACATAGATGGCAATCATAATATTGCGTTTAATGCGTCAGATAAGCCACTAAAACTTTCAGGTGATCGACAGGTTTTGTTTAATGCACCCAATGGGCTTTCTTTTCACACGGGTGATGGCATGGTTGTCTCAGCTCTGGATGCTGCCGGGTGGGCCGTGGTGTCAGATCGTGAATTAAAAACGAACTTTTTGCCTGTTAATCATCAAACGATATTTGAACAATTAATGGCATTGCCAGTTTCAAAATGGGAATATAATTTTAGTCGAGGTGTTAAACATATTGGGCCAATGGCTCAAGATTTCAAATCATCTTTTAGAGTTGGTGAAGATGAGCGATTCATTACATCTTCAGATGCAGATGGCGTGGCATTTTCTGCCATTAAATATTTGTTTAATTCTATTGATACTATGAGTCAAGCCAGGCAGGTGCGCCCGGTTCGTGACTTATCACAACTTGAAGCGGTTATTGATGATGTTCACCAAGTCATGAACGCTTTGGACAATTCAATCAAACTAAAAAAACAGGCACTTGAGGTTATGGTTGATAATAATTTAGAGCAATATCAAATGATTGATCAACAATTGAAATTATTGGCCAGTTTGAAGAAATCTCCTTCGATGTTGCAATCAGTACTTGTTTTTTGTGGTGTGATTGGGGTGTTTTTGATGAGTTTACTGTTAGGTTTTTATCTTGCAAGACGTTATCATAATAAGAAAGGAGTATAACGAATTACTATGGAGTTTGAACATTTACGGAATGAAATCATTGAGGCCAATACAATTTCGAATCAATTGTATTCAGAACTGGATGTAAAGCGAGGCCTTCGACATCAAGATGGTAGCGGTGTTTTAGCTGGGCTAAGTCGTATTTCGTCGGTTATTGGTGTTCAATCTAAAAATGGGTCCCGCATCCCCATTGATGGGGTGTTGAAATATCGTGGTCAACTGATCAATGAGTTGGTTGAGTCTACCAACGGTCAAGCACGATTTGAGACAACCTTGTTTTTACTTCTTACTGGGCGCACACCAACAAAGGATGAAGCGCATCATCTGCAACAATTTTTATCTCATCATCGAACGCTATCTCGAGAGTTTACGAATCATTTAATTCGAGCCATTCCTTCAAAAAATATTATGAATAAACTTCAAACGGTTGTCTCCGCACTCTACACGCTAGATAGCCACCCTGAAACCATTGATCCTTATGAAAACTTCTTAAAAAGTTTATTGATCATATCAAAACTGCCCGTAATTGTTGCTTACGCTTATTTACTAGCGTATGAGACGAATCCGACGTTGGTGGTTCCTGAACCAACGATGTCGACAGCTGAGTCGTTATTATTCATGTTACGTCAAGGCCAGAAGCCCACTGCATTTGAATCCGATATTTTAGATTTAGCCCTATTACTTCACGCTGAGCATGGTGGTGGTAATAATTCATCGTTTACAACGTATGTTGTCACGTCTTCAGCCTCTGATATTTATGGTACCATTACCGCGGCGTTGGGATCATTAAAGGGGCCACTTCATGGCGCCGCTAATAAAAAAGTCATGGACATGATGTCGGATATTAAAGCCCATGTATCTGATTGGACCAATCGCCAAGAGGTTCGAGCTTATCTGGAAAAAATTGTACGAAAAGAAGCGTATGATAATTCTGGCAAAATTTATGGCTTAGGACATGCTGTTTATACAAAATCGGATCCTCGCGCTGTTATATTAAAATCAAAAGCAAAGTCATTAGCGGATCAAGTGAAACGTTCCGATGAATTTGAGCTTTATTGTTTAATAGAAGAAGAAGGTCCGCTCGCATTTGCCGCTGTAAAAGGGTCTGATAAAGTGATTGCTCCCAACGTAGATTTCTTTTCAGGGTTTGTTTATGATTGTTTGGACATACCTGTTGATATTTACACACCACTATTTGCAATGGCGCGTACTGCCGGTTGGTGTTCTCATCGCATTGAAGAAATTTTATCAGGGCGTCGCGTGATTCGTCCGGCGTATAAATTCGTTGGGTAACATTTACCATCAATTAAAATAACATCGGAAATTGGGAATATCGGTTGATCGTGATCTGTTTTCATCTCAATTTATTTTAAAATCTGGTTGATGAAAATCCTAACAAATACCTCAATTTGACACTGGCTTAGTGACTGAGTTATTTCTCACGGATTAAATCAATAATATTAAGATCCATGATACGTTAAACTGTTTCATTGATGATGCTAAACACATACCTATAAAAATAAAGTTGGCGGCCAGGGGGCCGCCAGGTGTGTGATGAGATTACGCTTATATAAATGAATTATTTATGCCAAAATTTTAGGGAAGATATTATGGCTGGGAACGTAATCTTTGTATATAATACAATTTTGATCGCAAAAATTGCAACTTTAATTTTGGATTTTTTTGGCTTGATCCCAAAGCATTTCAAGCTCTTCAATGGATAGCTCGCGCAATGGTTTTTTATGCTTTTCTGCGATCATTTCACAAGCTTTAAAGCGTGTTTTAAACTTTTTATTGGCGGACTGCAACAGCTCTTCTGCCGATTTGTTTAATTTTCGACAAATATTCACAATGGTAAATAAAATGTCGCCAATTTCTTCATCAACATGATCCGATGACACGGCGGATATCAATTCTTGACATTCTTCGGTCAGTTTTTCAATTGGGCCATTTAAATCGGGCCAATCAAATCCGATTTGGGCTACTTTTCGTTGGATTTTTTGCGCGTGCAAGAGGGCTGGTAAATGCATTGGAATACCGTCAACAATGCTTTGATCTGGTGACTCTTTTGATTTTATTTCTTCCCATTTTTTATTCACTTCTGCTGTATTTTTAACTTTTTTGGTTCCAAAGACATGGGGGTGACGGCGGATCATTTTCTCAGCACAATGAGTAGCGACATCATCGAAATTAAATTCGCCTGTTTCACTGATCATTTCTGCAATCATGACCACATGCAGTAGTTGGTCACTAAGTTCATCTTTAATGTTTTCGATGTCATTATTTTCAATAGCCTCAACTAACTCGTATGCTTCCTCGATGATATGTGGTGTTATACTTTGAGGCGTTTGTTCAATATCCCACGGGCACCCATCGGGTGCACGTAGTCGTTTGACAATGGTTTTTAAACGATCAATCGGTAATTCAGGCGCCTGCGACGTTTTCAATCCGATAGCCTTGATATTCTTGTGCGCCTCTTTCGATGTCACTGATGTCTTCAGCCATTTCAATGAGTGTGTTTTTTGGAGAAAAGATAAACATTTGGTCGGTTACTTTTTTCATGTTTCCACTCATGGCATAGGCCGTTCCACATAGGAAATCAATCAACCGTTTGCTTGTTTGAGGATCCAAGTATTGCAAGTTCACAAGAACGGATCTGTTTTTTTGTAAATGTGATGCAATATTTACGGAATCTTCATAGTTTTTTGGGAATGATATTCGTATTTCCATGGTATTTTGCTGGTTGCTTTGAATATGGTGAAATGTTGGTTTGTGTTGTGAGACGTTATGAATGACTTTTGAGGATTGCGTGTCTTCATCTTCATCAGTGAACCCAAAAAACGTGAGCATTGAATTAATTATTGTCATTAAAAATTATACTTCCAACTCGAATCATGTTGGCTCCTTCGTCAATTGCAATCTTGTAATCATTACTCATGCCCATACTTAAATGGTTCATTTGTAATCCATTTTGTATCATTTTATCATACAATTCACGTGTTTTTTTAAATGTTTTTTTTATTTCATTTAAATCATTGGTATGTGGTGCCATACTCATTAAGCCGCTAATGGTGATATGTGATAGTGATTTTGCGTTTTCGACAGCCGCTAGAAGCGTTTCATTTGTAAACCCAAATTTTGTTGTTTCTTGTAATGGATTTACTTGCAATAAAATGTTGGTTGTTTGATTATTCTTTTCTGATTCTTTATTGATTTCAATCATTAATCGTTCACTATCCACAGAGTGAACGAGTTGATAATCGTTTATGACTTTTTTGACTTTATTTCGTTGCAAATGACCAATAAAATGCCAGGGATTATTGATGTTTGGGTATGCATTTTGTTTCTCAGACCCTTGTTGAACCCGATTTTCACCAAAAATGAGGTTTGGAAAATGAGTGGATATCGTTCCAATGTCTTCTAATGACGCATACTTTGTTGCGACTACTATACTCACTTCTTTGGGTATGTTGTGTTGTAATTGCTCAATATTTTTTATCAGATGTGACATGTTATGTAAGTTTACCTAACACTTCATTAATTGTTGAGGCTATATTGCCTTTATTTTCCTCAGCTAAGCAGCTTAATACTAGTTCAGATGTTGCAGTGTCCGATAGTTGGCGCTTTCCAAGTTCATGTTTGATGGTTTTTTCAATGTCTATTTTTAATTGTTTCTTTGGCGATTTTAAATACTTTTTCAGTGTTTTCTCTGGATTTTGTATTAAATTTTTAGTTGCTAAGATATAGTGAACGTCGGTTGATGGGAGTTCAAATTTGAACTCTCGAAAGGTTTTTTCTAGGGTACTTGATAATGCTCGAGCACCAATGTGCTCTTCATGAGCGAGTGCAGCGATTTCTTTTAACGCAGCGATTGTAAAGTTTAATTCAATATTGAACCGTTTGAAGCTTAAAATGTATTGCTCCAAAATCGAATCTTCCATGGTGACTAAAATGTCATAGAGATCGTCGGTTGTTAAATCATTTAACGTCACTCGAACGGGCAAGCGTCCAGCAAATTCTGGTTCAAGTCCAAAATTTATCAAATCTTGTGTTCGTAGTTTTTTTAGATATGTGACATGATCGTGACTGCTTTTGTTACCGGATTCTCTTTCAAACCCAATGGTTGCTCCGTCCAATCGTTTTTTTACAATATCGCTCAGGTTATTAAATGCCCCGCTCATAATGAATAATATGTTTTTTGTATTGATGGTTTCTTTCTCTGTTTTCGATGGTTTTTTAGATCCCATCATTTGTTTGATTTGGGATTGAATGTCCCAAGGGGGTCGGATTGTAACATCTGTATCTTCCATAATCTTTAATAAGTTTGATTGCACACCCCGACCTGAAACGTCTTTATGGTGTGAGCTTTGCGCTCCCGTAATTTTATCAACTTCATCCAAATAAATAATGCCATGTTCGGCTAACTCAACATTATTGTCTGCTTTTTTATACAGTTGTCGAACCAAATCTTCAACGTCGCCGCCTTGATAACCTGTTTCTGTAAATTTTGTTGCATCGCTTTTTACAAAGGGGACCCCAATTAACTCTGCAATCCGTTTAATTAGATATGTTTTTCCAACACCCGTTGGCCCAATCATAATTATGTTTTGCTTTGTGTAATGACCTGGGGTTTCATTTTGAAATGCTTCTTTAATAAAGTTATAGTGGTCACAAATGGCAATGGCCAATGCTTTTTTTGCATCCAATTGATTAATAACAAACCGATCAAGGTATTTTTTGACCTCTTTTGGTTTTATATTAAATGATTTGATATGGTCAAGAACGTGATCGTTATTTGGTGGGGTTGGTGTTTCACTTTCCTCAACTTGAGGATCGATTGGCATATTAAGGAATAGTTCACTTGGGGTTTCTTTGAGTTGATCCAATAATTCTTTTGTAATGTCATTTAATGACTTTTGCTTTGGTTTGTCATTCTCAGGGTTATCGTGATCGTCTCTATTTAAATCGCTCATGATGAATACTTAAACATTTGCAATAACGAGTGTTTTGCTTTTTCACTGGTTGTTTTATCAAGTTTGACTTCTAAATGGTCATTTGGGGTTTCTAAAATATCCAAGATTTGGTCAAGTTTATTTGATTTCATGTACTTACACATGGTGCAACTACCAATGAATTTCTTTGTTGGGTCCTCCATTTGAAGTCGCGCGGTTAGTCCACATTCGGTAAGCATGACATAGCGCTCATGGTTTGTTGTTTGGACATAATTAATCATTTGTGATGTGCTCCCAACAAATGTTGATTTTTCGATAATGCTTGGTTTACACTCTGGATGTGCCACAATGGCAGCTTCTGGGTGGTTTAACTTTAGATAATCAATGAGATCGGGATCATACTCTTCGTGAACATAACAGGTCCCAGAATAATATCGGAAATTTTTTTTACTTTTCACTTTTTTCAAGTGAGCGGCAACATTTTTACCCATTAATTGATCTGGTAGGAAATAAATGTTGTCATTAGGAAAATTTTCAATAATATTGTACACATTGGACGATGTTACGCAGGTGTCGCATAAGGCTTTTACCTCTGCGCTTGTATTGATGTAACAAATAAATGCATAATCAGGATATTTCTTTTTTAAGCGTTTCACTTCCAGAGCGTTAATTGAATCTGCAAGACTACAGCCATTAATTTCAGATGGTGTGTAAACTTTTTTGCTAGGGTTTAAAATTTTTGCGGTTTCAGCCATAAATTTTACGGCTGCAAATATAATAATGTCATGATCGCTATTTTGAGCGGCTTTGCTTAACTCAAATGAATCACCCACATGATCAGCAACACCATATAAAATTTCTGGGCTAACATAGGAATGTGCCAGAATCAGTGCATTTTTTTCCTTTTTTAACTGGTTGATTTTATTGATGGTAGGGGTGAGTTTTTCGCATGTCTCTATGCTAAAGTTGCACGTATTCGCCCCAATTGAAATTGAGGATAGTTTTTGTTGCAGTTGTGTTGCCGTTAATGACATTATTTGACTCCAATGGCAGCCACTGGGCAGCTTCTCATGGCTTCCAAACTTTTTCTTTCATCATGACTAGTCAGCGGTTGGGTATGGATAACAGCCGTTGATCCGTCTTCATTTAACGCATACACATTGGGTGCGACGTTTTGGCAAGTTGTGCATGCAATGCAATGATCTAAAATTTTAAGTTGCATATTAATTCTCATTCAAGTACTTTATTAAGTTGTCTTATTTTATCAAATGTTAGGCTTGTTTCCAACTGATTGACGTCTTTTATCTTATTTCAGTTAAAATACTATTTATCAATGTCTAAAATGTTTAATTCTCGTAGAATTTTTACGTACATATCTTGAACTTGTTTATAAAGTTTTACAAAAAAACGAACAATTTTCGGTAAGTCTTGTGGAGGGACAATAATGATGATCAATAAAATAATAATGCTAAATTCAGCGAAGCTTATTCCAAACATTAGTCGTTTCCCCAGCCAAACAGTTTGGCCATTAAAATGCAGCAAAAATAAAATATAATTAATGGTAAGCTCAAACTTAATTGAGAAAATATATCGGGTGGGGTTACCATGGCTGATGTGATTAAGATTCCGATAATAAACCAACGAGCATTTTGTAATAAGAATCGTCGAGTGATTATATTGTTGGCTAAACAGACAGCTAATACTATGGGACTTTGAAAAACAATGATGCTACCAATTAAAAAAGACATGATGTAATTCAAGTTTTGCCTGTAGTTTAATAGAATATTGATATTGTCTGGAATAAACTGTTCATTTAATAAAAAGGTTACAACATAAGGCAAAACAACCCCGTAACCCACATACGTACTGGTTATTGCCAATAAGGAACTGGTTACGATAATAACAAATAACCATTTTTTTTCAGCTGCCTTTAATCCAGGGATTATATATCGGCATAATTGATACACTATGATGGGTAAACTTCCAACAACGCCTCCTAAAATAGCCACTTTGATTTTAACAAAAAACCCTTCATAAATGGTTGATACATTGATCGTTGCCCCTGTCGTTAGGATGTCTGAAAAAGGTGCCAACAGAAAGGTTGAGAGTTGATTGTAAAATGTGAAAGATACACAGCTTAAAATAACAATGGTTGCGAAGCAAATGATAAATCGTGTTCTTAATTCAGATAGATGTTGAGTTAAGGGCATCTTATCGCTCATTTATATAGGTTAGAATTCTTTAATTTGATGGTCAATATTTCATCGGTATAAAATTAAAAATAATCGTTCATTTTATTTTAAATGCTTTCTTTAAATTTGATGTTCTGTTATTATTTGATCTCAGTATGACATTGCAAGCAAGACTGCTGTTAGAAGATGGTACTGAGTTCTCAGGCCGCTACTTCACATCCCCTAAAGACGTATATGGAGAAGTTGTTTTTAATACGGCCATGTCCGGATATCAAGAAGTTCTTACCGATCCCTCTTACACTGATCAATGTGTTGTCATGACGTATCCGATGATTGGTAATTATGGCATCAATGAGCATGACCTAGAATCCAAAGCTGTTCACTTGAATGCGTTACTTTGCAAAGAATATGTCAATCATCCGAGTAATTGGCAAAGCACTAAAACCTTAAAACAATTTTTAGAAGAGTTTGAAAAAGTTGGTGTAGAACGCCTCGATACTCGTGCATTGACCTTGCATGTTCGAGACCACGGTGCCCAACGATTGTTAATTACGCCAAATGTAACGGCAACTAAATCTGATTTACTCAAACAATTAAAGCAAATTCCCCAAATGTCTGGGCTTAATCTTGCACAAAAAGTGACCACGCCAACAACGTACTCTTGGGAAAACCAGTCGGGTCAATCACCAAAATTTAAAATTGCTGTTCTTGATTGTGGAGTGAAGTACAATATTTTACGGCACTTACAGGACCGTGGTTGTGATTGTGATGTTATGCCAATCGATGGCGCAAGTGACTTAATAGCGACTGGTAATTATCAGGGGTTGTTTATTTCAAATGGCCCTGGTGACCCAGAACCCGTCAGAAAAGCCGTTCAATTAATCCAGTCCCAGTTAGGAAAGCTACCTATTTTTGGTATTTGTTTGGGCCATCAACTTATCGCACATGCGCTTGGTGCTAAAACATATAAACTAAAATTCGGACATCATGGTACGAATCATCCTGTCAAGAATTTGGCGACGGGCAAAGTTGAAATTACGTCACAAAACCACGGTTTTTGTGTTGATGTGTCGTCTCTTGGCGACGATGTTACTGTGACTCATGTTAATTTGTACGATGGTACTAATGAGGGGTTTAAACATAATAAATACCCACTTTTTTCAGTCCAATATCATCCAGAAGCTGCCCCTGGCCCTTGTGACTCTGATTATTTGTTTGATGAGTTTATTCAATTGATGGAAACCACGCACGTCCATGCATGATATTAAACATAAATGCGGTATTTTTGGAATTTTTGGAATTGATGAAGCAGCTGTATTAACCACGCTTGGGCTGCATTCTCTTCAACATCGAGGTCAAGAAGGTGCGGGAATTGTGACATTTGATGGTCAGAAATTTCACTCTGTCAAAAAAGAAGGCCTGGTTGGTGAGAATTTTAATACCTCTGAAACACTCAATAAATTACCTGGGCGAAATGCCATTGGCCACGTACGATATTCAACCACGGGTGAATCTAAACTCGAAAATTTACAGCCATTATTTGCTAATTTATTGTCCGGTGGATTTTCTTGCGCACATAATGGTAATTTGACCAATACTCGGTCCCTTCAACACGAGTTGGTGAAAGGTGGGGCTATTTTTCAAACCACGTCTGATACAGAAGTTATTTTACAATTGGTTGCACGTTCGCAAAAAACCACCATTGTTGAAAAACTAAAGGATGTCTTTTCAAAAATCAAAGGGGCTTATTCCTTGGTCATATTAACCAATAAAAAAATGATTGGGGTTCGGGACCCTCATGGTATCCGCCCACTTGTCATTGGCAAAAAGGGGAGTGCGTATGTGTTAGCCTCTGAAACATGTGCATTAGATATTATTGGTGCGACCTATGTTCGCGACGTTAAAAATGGTGAAATGGTTGTTGTTAGTGAAACCGGATTGGAAAGCATTCAGTTTTCAGATCAATACAAGGAGCGTCAGTGTGTTTTTGAACGCATTTATTTTGCGCGGCCAGATAGTATTGTTGATCATCAAACGGTGTATACATACCGAAAAAATCTGGGGCAGCAATTGGCAAGTGAAAATCAGATAAGTGCCGATGTTGTTGTTCCTATTCCTGATTCTGGAATTCCTGCAGCGCTTGGGTTTTCACAAGTTTCAAATATCCCTTTTGAATTGGGTATTATCCGCAGTCATTACATTGGGCGTACGTTTATTGAGCCCTCTCAAAGTATTCGTCAATTTGGCGTGAAACTAAAACATAGTGTCAATCAATCAGTAATTAAAGATAAACGAGTGATATTAATTGATGATTCATTGGTGCGAGGAACAACTGCCAATAAAGTTGTTCGTATGATTTTTGATGCTGGGGCAAAAGAAGTCCATTTGGGAATTTCATCGCCGCCCATTAAGCACCCTGATTTTTATGGAATTGATACCCCAAATTATTCAGAGTTACTTGCCTCTAATCATAGTTTATCTGAAATGACGACCATTACAGGTGCCACATCGTTATTTTTTCTAACACTTGAAGGTACTTATAAGGCGATGGGGTATGAATCTCGAGATCAAACAACCCCTCAATTTACGGACCACTGTTTTACTGGGGATTATCCCATTGATGTTAGTGAGTTATTGACGGAAAAACAGTTGTGATTTTCATGCAGAAAGGACGTTATTAATGCCTAAAAGAAGCGATTTAAATACCATTTTGTTGATTGGGTCTGGCCCAATTATTATTGGTCAAGCCTGCGAGTTTGATTATTCAGGAACTCAAGCTTGCAAAGCGTTACGAGAGGATGGATATAGGGTTGTTTTAATGAATTCAAATCCGGCAACAATAATGACGGACCCGGCCATTGCCGATGCGACTTATATAGAACCCTTAACCGTTGATATGTTAGACAAAGTGTTAGAGAAAGAAAAACCCTGTGCTATTTTACCAACACTTGGCGGTCAGACGGGGCTTAATCTTGCAATGGAAGCGTCTAAAAATGGGTTGCTAAAAAAACATAATGTTGAATTAATTGGTGCGACCGAAGAGATTATTGATAAAGCTGAGGATCGCGATAAATTTAAAAAAGCCATGGAGAAAATTGGTTGCAAGGTGCCTGAATCAAAACCAGCACACACCATTGAAGAGGCGGTAAGTGTCGCAAAAGAGATTGGCTTTCCATGTGTTATTCGCCCTGCGTTTACGCTTGGTGGTACCGGTGGTGGTATTGCTTACAACATTGAGGAAGTTCAAGAAATTAGTAAGGCTGGTATTGATAATAGTTTAATTTCTGAAGTTCTGATTGAAAAATCAATTTTGGGTTGGAAA
>MDTB01040494.1_pt1 | contig 18795 bp, 23 predicted proteins | sample 811161 | NCBI WGS metagenome assembly MDTB01 (sample SAMN05326650, study PRJNA326480) | marine metagenome | isolation source: seawater | place: Mediterranean Sea | collected 2009
TGGGAAATATGGGAAATACCCCAAATGAAGAAAAGAAAAAAAGTACGCCAAATATGGAAGACATGATGAACATGATGGGTAGCGAAGACAGTGCTCCAGATATGGAAAACATTATTAAAATGATGTCAGGTATGGGTGGCGGCGGAACTCCAAATATGGAAGAGCTAATGAAAATGGCAAAATCAGTTGGAAGCAACCCAGATTTGATGAAGATGATGGGTGGACTGGGTGGCAGCGACGACGGTGGTGGTCCAGACATGGCGGATATGATGAAGATGATGGGCGGATTGGGTGGCGGTGGAGGTGGCGGCGGTGGTCCAGACATAGCACAAATGATGAAGATGATGGGCGGTCTGGGTGGTGGCGGCGGAGGGTGCGGCAACAGTAGTTGTACTGATAGTAATTGCGAAGATGTAATAAAAAATAGTGGTAATGATTATCAAACTGGTCCAGGCGGACCAAGTATAACTGAAATTCCATCATTAAATAAAGTAGATTAAATTAATTATCACGGTCAATAGAATATTCCACTTGTAAAATCAAATTATCATAGGCTATACCGTTTATATTTTCCAAACCTCTTTTGGCATCTTCCTTATTGAAGTAACTTACAAATCCAAATCCTTTTGATCTTTTTGTCATTTTGTCTGTTACAATAAATACTCTTTTTATATTTCCAAACACAGAAAACAAATCAGCTAAATCTTGTTCTTTTGTATCATCGCTTATATTGTTGACACGCAATGTTAAATAATTATATTTAATTTCATTTGAATCAAATTTTTTATTTCGCATTCCCGGAGCCACGTATTTAGCTTGAGCGCTTTTATCTTTATCTGGTTGACCCAAATATTTCTCTTCCATACGCCGTATCATTTGTTTTTCTTGAAACAATCTATATGATTCTTCCATATTTCCAATCAAATCACTGGATTCATTATCATCACTTGGCGAAGTAATATAAACATCTTGATTATCTACAACTGTAGTATTAATATTGTTATTTGATGTTATATTTCCAAAATGTCTTAATCTATCTTGCCTATTTGCAACATGTTTTGGCATGGTTATAACCTTTATTTGTTGTGTCACTTTAACTAATTCATTTTTATCATTTATTCTATAAAATGTTCGAATTTTTATACCAGCTGCATCAACTTCGGTTTCGTGTGGTTCTAACTCCATATTAAATATAATAATAAACCATTATTATATTTCAATTATAATATATTACTTTTAATTCATCACCATGATTAGGATATAAATAAGTAATTGTTTTATACCAGGATTTTTCAGTGTCTGATTGCTCATTTACCAACATAACTGCTATTTGTTTTCGAAATCTACTAATTTCATCAATCGCACTAATTTTCCCTGTTAAAAAAGGATGCATCCTTGATTTAACAATTCTAATAACCATTCCCTTTTTAATTTTTAATGGATAAATATATCCAAATATTAAACTACGAATATCAGATATATTAAATGGATTAGTTTGCATAATATATAATTAAATTATTTAAATAATATAAGTATGAGTGAAACAAAATTAATTGGAAAGGGTGCATTTAGTTGTGCATTTATGCCTGGATTTGATTGTAAAGGAAAACCAGTAAATGATAAGGTTACAAAAGTAACTGCAGAAAAATACCAATCTAAAAATGAATATTTATTAGGTAAACTAATAAAAACTATACCCAATTATGAGAATCATTTTGGAATACAAGAATCATTATGTACTGGTAAAATAGCATCAATACTGAAAAGTACTAGTGCAGAATGTAATTTTTTACAAGAAAAAAGCACTTCTAAATTATATGTTATGAAATCTAACTTTTTAGAAACCATATCATTACCTGGATTTTTTGAAAAAAATAAAAATATGTATTTATATATTACATTTTTTAACCATGTTCTTAAGTCCATAGAAATATTAGTGTCATTAAATATAGTTCATTATGATCTACATTTTGGTAATTTATTATTGAATAAAGAGAGCGGACTCCCCATTATAATTGACTTTGGTTTATCTTTTATGCCTAATAAATTCATTAATAATAAAAAAATAAATTATACATTATTAAATAAGAAGTTTTATGTATATGAACCCTCTTGGCATAACTGGTGCCTTGAAGTACATTTTATAAATTGGTTTACCCATTATAAAGATAGAAAATACTTAACTTTAAGAGATGTAAAATTATTAATAAATGAATTTATAAGCAAAAATATAGTTATGCAAATTTTTTCTGAAACATTTAAAATAAATTATGAAAACAATGCACTAGAGTTTTTTTCTAAATATGCAAATAAGCCCAAACGTAATGTCATATATTCATTATTAAAATATTGGAATACATGGGACCTCTATAATGTAAGTGTAGGATTTTTATTACTTTTAAAAAAATATAAACAACATAGCAACTATATTGTAGAATTTTTAAAACAATTAATGTATAATATACACCCAAATCCGAATAAACGCCCATCTTTACAGGAAAATAGAAATAGTATTGAAATAATAAAAAATATGCACATGGAAAAAAATATATTTATTCATAAAATTAATAACAACGATATTATGAATCATTCGTATAGACTTAAACCTTATAAAAGATAAATGTATAGGGTTTAATATTTTCTTGTATTACGTTTCATGTATGTTTTAAATCTTTTTTTCATAGATTTTTTTTTTTTGCATTTATTGTGTCAATCGTAGCTTTCAAAATATCAATATAAGATTGATATTTATGAATCTTATACTTATTAAGAAATACGATTTTTAAATCTTTCATATAAAATTGAAAGATAATAATTATATAAAATATAATTAATCATGGTGAGAAACAATTTTGGAGGCAATCGAGCTAAAAAACAAGCGCGAAAAAATAATACGGGTTCTGGTGCTGGTAATTATAGTAATAATAAATTACGATTGCCTAACGTAGATGAACCTGATGAAAAATTTGCAATAATTACAAAAATTCTAGGAAACGGACAATTAGAAGTAAAATGTATTGATAACAAACAACGATTGTGTATTATTAGAAATAAATTCAGAGGAAAAGGAAATATACAAATGAATACGTGGCTGCTTGTTGGCGTTAGAAGCTGGGAAGTAGTTTCAAAAAATAAGGACGGAGAAAGCAAGCTAGAAAAATGCGACTTACTTGAAATTTATGACAAAAGTGATGTAGATAAACTAAAAGAACGATGCAACGTAGATTTTAGTCTTCTTATAACCGACCAAGACATTAAAACAGCTGAATGTTCTATTCATATTACAGATGAAATAGAAAATAGTGGGGAAAACGAAGTACTTCCACAACCTGGTCCCGGAGAACATATTGATACATCTATAATAAATGATGATGATGATATAATTGATATTGATGAAATCTAACTATCATCCTCACTTGGTTCCTCGACTTTAACTTCAATACTTTTCAATTTAAAACGACACACAGGACAAATTGCCGATTCTGTATACAACCATTTTTTTATGGACTCGGGGTCAAATACATGACCACAAGGTAGTTTTGTTATATATTCACCTTCTTCAAACTCATGTTTTACAATAGGACATTCTTTACAATGTACGTTTTTATCATATTCTACCAACTCTAATTCTCTTTCACCATCTTCAGATAGTAAATATATATATGCTGGTTTATCATTATATAAACTTTCTTGTAAAATATCATTCATAATATCTTCTTCTTCTTCTTCTAGGCTATTATACCTATTTGTTACTATTGGAGATATAGGAATATTATTGATTATATCGGTATCATCATTTAAACTTTCGATTTGCTCATTTATATTTTCAATTAAAGTTAATATATGAGCATATCTTTCTGCGCTATCCATTACTATATATGTTATAACAATATTTAAATTAAATTCATACAATTGTATCGTTCATTTTCTATAATTTCTAAAAACATCATCCAAGGATTAATATCTTTCAGAAATTCAGGACCCTTGTTTACAAAGGCGTTTAACAAGGCTGGGCTGTTTCCTGATACCATTGCTACATTTTTAGTAGTAGATAAACAAGGAAAACCATCACTAGGTCTTAAATTCCAAAATACTATTCCGGGTGGACTATAGGGCACTCCATGTGTTTTCATACCCATGTCGTAATATTTTTTCTTTATATTTTCAAACATGGTTTCTTTGCTTACATTATGACTAAAAAAATGGAACATTAGGTGCATATCTTATTGCCTCATCAAATTGCATATCCGATAAAACTAAAAGAGTCATATTACTAATTTCGTCGGGACTCATATTATTACCAATACATGCTTCTAGAATTAATGTGTACGCGGCCTCAAAATTAGTGTTCATACCCCAACCACCATTAAGAGTTTTAGCGGTCTTTCTCAAAAGACTGTCTTCTTCGTTATAAATAATCCATTCGGGATTTGCCGAAAAAGTTAAAACACGGTTACTAATCTTACTGCATTCAGAACAACGAATACCCAATGCAATTGCACTATGCAATGGCAGTGCACCATCTATTGTCATAGATCCAGATACATCTACCATTGCAATAAAATTATCTAATGCGCCATTTTGAGTCTTATTATCTTTCCATTGTAATTCAAGAATATCAACTTCATCATTCTGTGATGAATGATGTTGATTAAAATATAATGCTTTTTTAATCATATCATTGATTGCAACGCGCTTACCCTTAATGCCTTGCTTCCCTTTATTTACATTTTCCTTCATTTCTTGAATATATTTTTTCAAATTATTTGCACAAGCAATGCGGTCTGGGTCATCTTTATGGGCTGTTGCATTAGTATATGAAAATGCTTTGGATTGCTTATTCATTGTAATACTTGTTACATTATTAAAATTAATAGAGGCCCATTCTTTGTTACATTGCTTAATTTGAGTAGTATCCAAAGCACGATTCATTGAGCCAACGCTTTGTCGAAATAATTTCAATTGATTGATATTAGAAGATGGTATAGACAAATTTAAATCAGAAAATGAAGTACAGAAATAGTATGCAATAATTGGAGCCATCCAACCAAACTTTTTAGATTTTTCACGTGGTACCCATTTTGCAATCAATGAACGAACATCTTTATTCTTAAATTCATTTGCTAATTCATCTCCATACATCTTACAAATATACTGAATCAAATAATTGTTTTTATTAATACCATTAATGTTTTTTTAGGCAATAATTAGCAAAATATTTCAAATCTTTCCAAGAACCAAATGCATGTTCATCTCCGTTTTGTACGAAATATCTCAATGCTTGGTTAACATTTTCTATATTTGCCTTGTTTTCAACATAACACAATCTTACCCATTCGCCAAGCAATGCATAAGACAATGTATATAGACCCTTGCCGTCAATTATATCTCGGGTTTGCGCAATCAATTTATAGCAATATTGTATCATTTCCCTATTTTCTTCATAATTTTCAAACAATTTATTTAGCAAATTTTTATACATATCAATTGCGGGGGTTTTCTTTTTAGATAATACAAGCTGAAAATATATTTGAAGTAACTGTTCTTTTGACTCTTTTGACCAATTATGTTGAGGGCATTCATTTTCACCCAAGCTTCGACTTGAGTACTGATCCAGAGCGTTTAGCAGTTTAGATGCAGACATGTATATATACTTATTGTCACTCTTTAAATCCTTTTCTTAGTCGTTCGCCCCTTACCAAGATTCACCTTTTTAGTTTGGTTTCTTACTGGCTTGGTCTTACTAAATATGATATAGAGTGAATTGAAATCGTTAAACATGGAAATGGTGTCTGAAAAAGATACATTATTAATAGCTTTTAGTTTTTGTAAATAATTGTATTCACTTACATCATCATTTGTTAAAAAATCATATATTTTACCTGGTTCTAAAGAAACATTGTACTTCAATATGGATGACAAATAATATTTAGTATTTAAAATATACTTGTTATCATTGATAATGTATATGAGTTGATCTTTATTAATGGTATTGTCTGTAATTTCTATATTTTCTTGGCGTATTTTTTCTAACTCACCTTTGTTTTCATAAAAAAAATATATATTTACATTAGTCACCTGTTCTGAATAAAAAATATCATAATTTTTTTCTAAATTTTGTAAACTTGTAGCCCAATCTTCTTCGTCGTCCTTTAAATCTTCTAATTCGCTTAACTTTTCATTTAAACTAGGTTCTTGTTGTTCTGTAGCCAATTCCATTATAAATTTAATTTATATTTATAATTGAATGAATAAACTCATTATATTGTCATAAACCGTTTGTCTCCAATGTCATCGTGTTCGCTGTAGGGTTCCCCGTCTGAATCTACCATTTCCTCATCAGAACCCGAGTCTTCGTCATCTTCGCTATCGGAGTATTCATAATCATCAATTGGTTGTTTTTCGCATTTATAATAAGCTTCAGGATGATAACCATTAAGCATTATGTATTCTTGCAAATAATTTTCCCACCTTTCTACCAATGGTTTCAAAGCATTCATATAATACATATGTTCTTCTTCCATTGTATTAAATATTGGGAGTCCTTCTATGCTTTTGTTTCGTCGATGTTGTTTTTCTAGTTTAATCCATCCCTCCGGAAGAAGGTCCCCTTCAACACCGGGACCTTCATTTTCAATGAGGGCTACTTTAGCAGCGTCATTATAGTTCATTGCCGATGCATTTGTAGTAGTGTTATTTGAACTCGATAACTTTGGAAACTGCTGTTCATAGGTTGTCTTGGGCTTATTTGCGCGCCGGCGAAGATGTGGTGGTACGTAAGCCATGGTTATAGTAACTATTTATTATTAATTTAAATCAGTTCAACTTTTTTATATTAATATACTAATGAAGATTAATATACAAAACATTCCATTTAAAACCGCATTAGTATCTTGCATGAAAGCATATAATATAGATTTCAAGGAATCAAAGACTACTTTAAAGACAGTATTAAAGATGAGTGATGTTAAAACGCATAAAATAACAAGTATAGATCAAAATAGTGGTTTATTTTTAAAAGATATGCACCTAATGTTACATTTTTTAAACGGAGTCAATCATACTATAATAAACTGCTCTTTAGATGATATTGTATTAGTAGACAACCATTATTTTTTTATTAATCCAGATAAAATTATAAAACTAGACGGGGAAATATTTACATTAGAATATCCAATACAGGTAGATGTTTTTTCTCCACCCGAGTTACATTATATGGAAGAGTTGCCACAAAACTTACCACTTACTACAATTTATTATAATTTAGCGTCCATACTATATTATTTTTTAACACATAAGATATATAAAAAAATAAGCGATTTGGACTTTATATATTACTCCCCATTATATTATTGTTTAAAGCGAATGCTTTATATAAATCCGCAAGACCGCAAATTTTTATATATTTAATCTATATATAATGTCTATTGCAATATTAAAAAGAAAAAGTAATTTGAAACAAAAAGGAGTTTCAAAAGGACCCAATGGATTTTCTTTAAACGGATATAGAAGATTAAATAGTAGTAGTTTAGTTGGAGCAAGTTTACATGCACGCCGGCGAAACTATACGCCAATGAAGGGGTCGGCAATACGCGCAAATGGAAGCCATTGTTGTGGAAATTATGATAAGAATGTTATATCTGCTAATAAATTATCTACTGTAGATAACATAGTAAAACCTTCCGTAGTAAGCACTAAAGGTATGTTGTCCAATAAGTTACGCGCTTGTACTTATGGTTCTTATCCGGGATATATTGTAAAAAATATGGACCAATTAGATTATGAACGATATTTACAAAATAAGACTGGAATTGTAGGAAGTAATGTATCTATGCAATTAGACGCCGGTATCAAACAATGTTATGATAATTGTCCTACAAATACACATCATTATGTGAAAGATGTAGCTACTAAAAATCAAGGAGATTATTTAAAAGCGGATTATTTAAAAAATAAATGCGTTTTATCTATTCCTATTGGAGAAAGCAATGTATATTTGAATTCATATGGTGTGATTACAAGTGGACCAAGTGTATTTGTTACGGGCGGCGTGTATACATTTCATTTTACATTAGGCGATATCGTATCTATATCAGGTGCTTCTGTTATTAGTAAAAGCTCTTATACATTAACCATGCCTAGTCTTACTACGTATTGTGGTAGCCAAAGTAATTTAGTAATTGTTGGTCTGAATAATACAAAATCGTATACCATTTTTAATACCGGGGGTGCAATATGTAATTAATAAGAGTTATTATTTTTGTTAAAATAAAAATAATAACACCATATATGAGCTCTAAAATCTCACAACTAAGGAAGAAATATAAAATTCCTATGACGTCGCCTCCCGAATTACCAGAGGCTCCCAAAACTCCAAAGAATGAGGAATCTCCTCGGACTGTTAGTGAAAAATATGACCAATGTGAAACAACTTTATTAATTGAAACATTAAATAAAAATTTACAAGAAGAAAAGGAAAAAAATAAAATATTAGAACAAGGAAATTATAGTCAAAAAAAAGAAGATTTGCTTCGTTTTTCAGAAAAATATAGTGATACTATTTATCAGCACATGAATGTGTTAGATGAAACGGTAAAAGAATTGAAAACAATGGTCGAAACAAATGATAAGTTGTCAACCGCAAAAGAGGATTACGAACACTATATTTCTCGTCATGATACAACGCGTTTATTAGAAACAGTTCAAAAATTAGCTCATTTAAAAAGCGAAGGAGAAGATTTTTTAATGAGTCGGCGCATCAAGAAATGAATGGTGCGCCCGAAATAAATACATGGTCGAGAATTTGTCTCTATTTTAAAAAACTATGGAAGAGTATGCGTAAGTTTTTTTGTTAATATAATATATAAAATGTTAACCGTCTCTTATTTTGAAAAGGTTAAAGACCTTTTAAATAAACCTAATGTGACTACATTCCCCATAACTATTTATATTGAAAAATATGATGAAGTAGTTAAAGAATGGTCTAAATTTAAATCTAGCGGACGGTTAACATTTGACAATTTTACAATACATCAAGCGTTTCAATTTCATTTAACACATGATAATCATGTTTTACTGTTTCACGCGTTACATAAAGATACATGTTTATTGTTATGTAAAATTGGCGGAATTTATAAATTTATTTCAGTACCTTGTAATGGAAATAACATTTATGAAAAAAATTTTATAGCAACATATGTATAAGAATGTCAACTTCTTTGGTAGATCATATCAAAACTATAAAACCTAAAAGATATGCTCTACCCTTATTAAGTAGTGCAGGACTATTATTTTTTGAAAAATTTCAAAATTATATATATACACCCCCGATAGTGTTTTTTGTATCATTTATTTTATTTTGGAACATACCTATTATAGTAACATATACCAATTCAAAGCCTCTATATTTTGAAGATTTATTTATTGATATGTCTCAATTACCGTCTATCAATATTCCAAAAAATGGGCGCGACGCTTTTGAAAATTATTATTTATGGATTTTATTATTGACAAATTCGCTGTTAGTGTCTGCATTATCTAATTATTGGTTATTTAAAACCAAGCATTCACATTCTTATTATGAAATTATGGGGGTTACTGGAGGAATATTAAAAATCTTTCAAGTTGTAAATCATTATTCGGGAATGATTATTTTAAAATATATTCAAAAAACAATTGATAAAAAACAAAATGCACCAGAAATATTTCAATATGAGCCAGATAATAATCTGATTAAGTGTTCAAATATGGATAGCGTATCCAGTTTTGAAAATACAATCATAGACAATAATTTATAATAATTTTATATCTATATATATATATATATATATATATGGCAAAAACACGACGATTTAAAAATAAACGTGTAAATAAAAGTAAAAAATATAGACGTCACGGAAAAAAATATAAAAGAAAAACATTTAAACGAAGAAAACAAAAAAAGGGAGGAGCTAGCGCCTCAAAATATCCACGTGAAATGAAATGTATCGAACCTCGACGAGGCATCGCGAATAATCGGTGTACAAGATTTCTTTATAAATCTACAGGAACATCTAACCCTCCTTTTGATTATGCAAATACTTATTTTCCAACCAACAGGGAGGATAATGATAATATTATTCCAAAGGTTCATCCCAAAGCCAATAAAAAACATGTATCCTTATATTTACTTATTAATAGTGGAAATCCGAGTTATCAACTTGAAGTAACAGATATAAAACGCATTTTAAACATAAGTGATGCGAACTATGGTGACAATACTTTTTTCCCATATATTCCAATATATAATGATCAAATAAATATTACCATAGATGATGTGCAAGAACTAGAGCAAGTGCTAGAGCAAGAACTATACCCAGGGTTAAATACTTTTAATTATATAATTCATTTTTTACTTAAGTTTGAAACATTTGATGATATAAAAGAGTCTTATAAAATGGCCAATCCACAAACATTTTCACTCTTCAACCGACGGGCAACGGAAGACGATCAGAGTATTTGGAATGACGACAAATTTTCTGATTTAAAAAAAGTGATGAAAAATATAACGGGGCGTTATCAAACCCTTCCTCAGAGGGATAGTTGGTTATTAAATATTTTAAACAAACTGTATGCTGGTAAAACTATGAAAATAACCGAAACTTTTAATGATGGTGAAAATACATTACATACATTACATACTTTTGAAATAAAAAATTTTGAAGAATATATAGAACCCCCAGCTGCCAAGGACGGGCGACCCGCTTTTCAACGTGATAGTGCTAAAATAACTGCTTTAAAAATAAATTATACCGACTATGTAAAAACTACAAATACTGACGATACGCCCACACCGTAAATCCTATTAACGCATCAATCAATAATACAATCCAAGCAAATGGTTTTTTCTTAATTGCATATAATGCAAATAATAAATATAATACCGCGTGGAGCGGTCTATAATTGTTCCACCATACTTTACCTCCAGCGAAGCCTTTGATTTGTCTCAAATCATTTATATATAAATATATAAAACCTATAAATGGTAATAAGGCTAAATAACCCACATATGGTAAATAATCTAATGGAATATATTTAGATATCACAGCTATAAGCAATCGTGTACCTAAACAACCTATTAAAAATAATAGATTGTTATTTGTTTTCATTATATAAACTATCATTATTATTTTTGGTAAAAAAATAATAATAATAAAAATTATATGACAGCCATTCGACCAACAGACTCTAGTCTTAGAGACAAAATTGACACAGATGGTTACAATAGTATATTGAATGATATTAATGCTCAATATACGGAAATGGATAAATTTATTACAAATTTAAATAGTGATATTTTATCTATCAAAGACTTTGAAAACGAAATGTTAAAAGACCGCGAACGTGGTTATGATGTAGGAACATCGCTTGACACCCTTGGATTTCAAAAAGATTCCCTGCAAATCGACCTGGATTTCTTTGTTCACATGAAAGATGTATATATTAAAAAACTCTACGGTGATTTATATAAATATTGCGATGCTATTATTGAAAATGCATTGGCGATTGAAGATATGCCTGATGGTTCTACTCGCGAAGCCGTAAAAGCTCGGAAATTTCGTAATATGGTACCTTACCCTCCTAGTATGGTTCCTAATCCCGATGCTTTGGATGAAAATGGAGCACCGGTTGAAGGACAACCATTAGAAATAGAAGATCCGTTTGTAAAATACGATATGAATGAAATATTTGCGCTTATTAATACAACAACATCAAATTTACGAGAATTGGCAGATGATATTGGTACCTTTACACAGCGCATTGATAATGCGCAACAAAAAGAAGCACGCGGATTTAGCGTAGGTAATTTAATTATGAATTTACAGAGTCAAGAGCAAAAATTAACCTTGGAATTTTCTACTTATATTGAAAGACTCGGTAAATTTTTAGAACAAAATAAATCATTTTCTGTAAGATGTTTGAATCGCATACAAATGATTTCAAATGAGATTGTTACAAAGGAGGAATTAGATGAAGGGACTGATGATGCAGCAGACGATACTGCATAAATTATATAATATATTAATAAATTGAATTAGAAAAACAGTTCTAATTCAATATAAATGGCTAACTCTCGGGTGCTTTGTATTTACGTGGATGAACCAGATGACAGCGATATTACGGGAGGACATTCTATGGGTCAATTTTCTCTTCGAAATCTTTATAGTGTTATGGCAAACAGTCATAATAAAAATGTAGATAATAATAAATGCGCAGATTCTGGCTTTGATATATGTTACCCTGGAGAAACGGATGTTTTAGATTTTAGTGGTAGTCTTACAAAAAAAATAGATTTTAAAATTAGTGCTTGTATGTTGGAATATGATAATCCAATTGGATATTACATGTACCCCCGTTCGAGTTTAAGCAAGACATCTCTGCGGCTTGCAAATAATGTGGGTATTATAGACAGTGGATACCGAGGACATTTGTGTGGTATGTTTGATATTATTACACGAAATGAATTTGATAAATCAATAGATGGAAAAGGAACACATAGAATATATAATATTGAAGGAGTACAGAGATTGTTACAAATTTGCGCACCAGATTTAAAGCCTTTTAGAGTTAGAATTGTAAATAGTTTAGAAGATTTGGGACAAACATCTCGAGGTAGCGGGGGATTTGGCTCCACGGGGAGTGCAGGTGTTAAGAAATAATAATACTATATATATAATGGTAAAACGAAAGAATATATTAAAGAAGAGTCGGAGACAAACGCGGAAACAAATGCAAACAAAAAAACGAAAAACTAAAACGAAACGTAAAAGAAAAGGTAAAGGTACGCGTTCATTGGTTGCACGAGGTAAAAAATTGCCGCTAGGATTTCGTAAAAGATCTCACAAATATAAACGTTCTCTTGCCGAAGAAAAGAAAAGTGAAGCTGCACAAGATGAAAGCGAAGAACAATCTTTATCTTCAGATGAATTGAAATTAGAACCTATGGAAAACTTACATTTAGATGATATAGAATTAGAGGATAAAGCACAACCGAAAACAGAAGGTCATATGAACTTTGGTAATTGGAGAACGCGTAGAAGAGAAACAGAAGAAAAAAATAATGATGATGATGAAGATGGTGGAAATTCTAAAGAAGTTTTAAACGTATTCAATGAAGTATAATAATAATAATTTCTACTATTATTATATGACTATATCTAGAAAATATTTAAAAAAATATAGGAGCAGGACATTTGCTCATAATAAAAAAAAGGGAAATAGCCTGCTAAAAAGACATAGTGCAAAATATTTAACTGCAAAAGAGTTATTCAATATGACAAAATTAAAACGCATTAAAAACTCTTATAAAAAAACAAAAAAAATAAAACTTTCAAAAGAGGTAAAAGACCGGATGAAAATAATAAATTATATTAATCGTCAATATAAAAAAATAGCGCATCCACATAAAATAAAAACACTTGTAAATGAATTTAAATTACGCATGAAAGAAGAAAACGCCAGTATTCCAATAGAAGGAAAAAAAAATAAGTTTTATTTTAAACAAAAAAAAGGGCATAATTTTCCAATCTATTATGCAAAAGTAGGGTGCGACGATGTAGAAGTATTAAATCTGGAAGCTCTTAGTAAAGGTCATGATTTTTTTTCCGTACAAGATATTAATTTATCTTATGACGAAAAATATATTGCCTTTTCGATTGATTTTACAGGTGATCGTTTATGTAAATTATTTTTAAAGCCAACTTTTTCAAATGATTATAAAGAAATTTATGTAAATAAAAAAACAACACCAATAGCAAATACTCATAATATGTTATCATATAGTACAATAAACAGTGGTAATTGTGTTTGGTGTTGTGATTCTAAACTCATTTATTACATTACATACGATAAAGCAATTCGCCCTTGCAAGTTATATGCTTATAATATTGAGACAAACAAGCACAGTTTTATATATGAAGAAAAGGATAAAAATTGTTCGCTTGGCATTAGTGATGTGGAAAGTAACGACCACGTTGTTTTATATTCAACTACATATAATGGTTGTAAGATATTTATTGTTACCGATTTATTTGCAAAATGTGTATATACATTAAAAAAAGACGTTGATTATTTATTGAGTCACATACATAGTACATGGATTGTATTTAAAAAGTATAATCATAAAGCTAAAATATTTTTAACAAATGATTTTAAATCTGAAAAAAACTGTGTAATTAGCAAACCTTACCAACAATTTGAATATATGCATATTCAAGGAGATTATATTTTAATATTTTACAAGTCAAAGGGATTTAATAAAATAATGGCGTATAATTATTGCACTAAACAAATGTCTCGACACTCTATTAAATTATGTGAAAAAAATAGTGGGTGTACTTTTAACATGCCTTATTTTAATAATTTAAATCCATATGTCAATCACTGCTATATAAATTCCCAATCTTTTTTAATGCCCACAAATGGATACTTTGTAGATTTATCAAGTATGACTATTAAAAAAGCATACGAACAAAAAGTACGAAGCTATAATTATAAACAATATAATGAAAAAGTACTGTATGTTACAAAAGATTTGCATATTATTATGATGTATAAAAAGGGTGATGGATTAACAAATAAAAAATGCGTATTATGGGGCTACGGTTCATATGGTGTAACACGTGACCCGGAATTTGATATTTACATTCCCAGTTTATTAGACCGTGGATTTATATTTTGTATAGGGTATGTTCGAGGAGGTGGTCGCCATGGACAAAAATGGTATAACGAAGGACGATTGATGAATAAAATGAATACATTTACCGATTTTATCGATTGTGCAAAATACTTAATAAAGCATAAATATACTAGCTCAAAAAGATTGGCCATATGGGGGCGAAGTGCGGGAGGATTATTGATTGGTGCAACCATAAATATGGCACCGGAAATATGCAATCTTGCCATATTAGGAGTGCCTTTTTTAGACCCCGTGTCTGTTTTATTAAACGAAGATAATCCTTTAGCGGTAGAATCTCGAATTGAATGGGGTGACCCACATATAAAAAAAGTAAAAGACTATATATCTCAATATAGTCCGCAAGAAAATATTAGTCTTAATAAATCCTATCCTAATATTTATATTTATAGCAATCTAAATGATACTCTGGTTCCTTATATGGAACCTTTTAATTTTTATAATAAAATTAAAGAGTCATGTGTATTTAAAAGTGGAACTAGAGACATACACATGCAAATTAAAAAAAAGTACGGTCATAGTCAATCAAGTAAGAGATACGAAAAATTAAGCGAAATGGGGGAAATATATGATATTATTTTAAAATATATAATATGAGCGAAACAGTTATTCATATATCAGATGACATTGAATTGAAATCAGAAACTACGTCTATTCAAGATATTATTCAAAATGCTGGAGAAAATGAGAAAAATATTCTTTGTGATAAAGATGATGACGATGATGACGATGATGAAAATAAAAAAAGTTGGGATGGTACCAGTAATCCCAGCGATTCGTCTAATAATTCTATAGATGATGACGAAGACGTAGAAGACGAGTCAGAAACGATTAATGTGGCTGTTTTATCAAATGCTTTAGCAAATAACATTGAATATCGTAAATTATCATTTGCATCTGTTAAAAAACAAGTCAATTTACATTATGAACAAGATACCATTCATAAATATAGCTCTGCGTTGGATATTTTAGCGAGTTATCTTAAAGGTCAGAAAATAATCTATATGGAAGCGCGAACATATACGGTGAGACAATTGAATTTACTCATGTTGCCGTGTATATTTTTATCTTCGGCTTGCTCGGTTTTGTCTCAAATTTCTACTTCATGGAAAAAAATACCGTTGATTATTTCTGCTATAAATGCAATAGTGGCTTTTTTACTCGCAATTACAAATTATATGAAATTAGATGCTGCGTCAGAGGCCCATAAAATAACAGCGCATCAATACGATAAATTACAAAGCGTAATAGAATTTTGTTCTGGAGAAGTTTTGTTATTTAGCAATCCTATTTTAATAGAAAATGCGGATACATATTTGAAAGAATGGGAAAAAACTACCAAACCTACGTACGATGACGATGAAGAATACAATAAAAAAAGAAAGGAAGTTTATTGTAGTTTTACAAAATTACGTTGCGATGCGTCACTTAAATTAGCGGAAGATATGAAAACGCGTATTCAAGATATACGAAAACGCATTGCGGAAATAAAAGAAGCAAATCAATTTATTATACCGCCAACAATAAGATATTTATACCCCATAATTTATAATACAAATATATTTTCTATTATTAAAAAAATAGAAGATTATCGTACTAAAACGCTAACAAAATTGAAAAATGTTAAAAACGAAATTAGATTTTATAGCGCTTTACAAAAAGGACACGTATATGAATTAACTGAAACACAAAAAGCATATTTAGATGAATTATTTAAAAAAAAACAGAAGCATTTGGAAACCATATTGTTTTTAAAAACGGCCTTTTCCATGATTGATAAAATGTTTCAACAAGAAATAAAAAATGCTGCATTAAAGAAGAAATTTTTCTTTCATATTAGAATGTATGATTTTTTATATGCACTATGCTGTAATATTAAAAAATATAGGCCACCAGGGTATATACAGCCAGAAAAATGCAATCCTTTATTGGAAAAATTGTTGAATTTTGAAGATGATTAATGAAAAACTCACAAAGATTTTCATTAATGAAAACAATGATCTACTTACCGTAGCTCCTGCTCCTGCTGCTCCTGCAAATAAATAAGAATTGGGTTTGCTGTCGAGATACTATCTATTATACACATATAACAAATTTATCAGTATCCCCCACCGTTTATTATTTTCAATAAATGTTTAAATGCTTTTTTAAGAAACATCTTGATTTTGACCTAAAGAATATCCTCTGATTGCGCAATCGTTGTCGCATTCCTTTAAAGGTGTTACATATTCTCCATTGTCATCTTTATTATAGCACCCTAATGGGTCTACATCTTGAGTATCACCCGTATCGTCATCTTTTGGGACTTGCGGAATATTAAGCCCTCTTTTGTGATTTAAGGCTTGAAAAAATCCACCCCAAAATAAATTATTATAATCATAGCTGCTATCTATATCACATTTTTCAGGCGTTGATTGATTCGTATTTCCCTCTATTAAAGTATAACCTTCTTTCACATCGGTACCTGTATAAGTTTCATCATTTACATTTGAAATAACATAGTCTCTACCTACATTTATAGCACGATTGTAAAAGTCTTTTTTTTCATCAGATGCGTCTTTTAATTTGGTTTCAATTTGTTCGTCTTTTGTTTTAAATAATATTTTTTTAAATTTATCAATAAAATTGTCTTTATTTTCAATACTTTTATAATAATCATCCCCTTTTTGAGGAAGCAGTTCCTGTTTTATTTCTGCAAATCGAAATATTCGCTTTTTATCTTCTGCCCTTGTTTGATTATTAAATTGCGTCGAATCATTACCATATAAATATTTTGCATATTCCTGATCCATTTCGGTTCGTTTTTTATCTTCTTCTTGACTAGGATTGTCTTTATTTCCTCCTTCTTCTTTGGATGTATATTCTTTACGTTCATTTTGATATGTATTTCGTGCTTCTTTATGAGGAATTTCTGTATCATTATTTGTAAATTCATATTGTATTCTATTTTGCGCATCAGATTCAATATTTAAATTTTCTGGTATAGGTGGAACTAAATTCTCGCCTAACCATTTACCAATATATTCTGCTTTATCGTTATCATTTGTACTAGTATCTTCGAAATTTTCAATAAAATAAAATTGATTAATTATAAATAATAAAGCTACTATGATTAAAATAAAAATTAAGAATTTATTTTTTAAAAATTTATACATATATATTATTCTAATATTATTTATGTACCTTCGCTGGCACTATTTACATTATTTGAATTAGAATTTGCATAAGATTCTCCTTTTGCATATCCTTTTTTATATCCCCAGCATTCACAAGTACGAAGTTTCCCTTTTTCAATTTCTCCAGATTTTTCTTTATCTCCAAAATCTCCAAATACATGAGTAACACCTTCGTCTTTACCCATGCCTTGTCTAAATCCAATCGCCAAGCCTCTGTGCCACGAATCTGTCAAAGGATCGAGTGCATCACTACTTATACAATTACTAAGAGAGGTCCAACCACCGCTCGTACAATCTACATCACCATTACTATTTCCTTCTTTAAAATTTCTCATATGCAACATGTAAAATAAAAGTACAAGTGCTAAAAGAATACATAAAAATAAATTATTTTTTCCTTTCATTTATATTAATATAAGAATTTAATTGTCTGATGCATAAGTATTGCGTGTTAATTTCATAATAGGATTATTTAATATAACATCACTTATTTCATCTTCATAAGATCTAACTGGAGCATCATACACATGTATAATATCTGATGTCTTTTGAAACATGTTTATTGCATCTTGGTCTAATGTGGGGGTTGAATCCATTTTTTTTAAATTTTTTAACAGTTCTAATTTTCTTTCGCATTTATCTCCACAAACGCCATCTTTTTTCTTTTGTTTTAATCTATCCAGCTTTCTTTGATCCCTTTCTGAAAATCCTTCATATTGTTTTTTAAAAAAAGATATAAATAATATAATAAAAAATAAAATTAAGATGCATACATCATATTTCATATATATATATGATGTATATAAAAATCCATGACGGGGCTCGAACCCGCAACCTCGAGATTAGAAGTCTCACGCGCTTCCATTGCGCCACATGGACAAATAA
>MDTB01193787.1_pt1 | contig 18795 bp, 8 predicted proteins | sample 811161 | NCBI WGS metagenome assembly MDTB01 (sample SAMN05326650, study PRJNA326480) | marine metagenome | isolation source: seawater | place: Mediterranean Sea | collected 2009
TAACCACTGAAGAATATGTACGTGATAGGAAGTTTGAAGTCATTGGTGTAGCGGTGAAGGTTAATAACGAACCTACCGAGTGGGCCAGTGGAACTAACGAACAGATTAAAAAGTACCTACACAGCTTTGATTGGGAAGACAGTATGTTGCTCGCCCATAACACTATGTTTGATGGGGCTATCCTTAGTTGGCGGTATGACATAAAACCTAGAATTTGGGCTGATACTTTGTGCATGGGTAGGGCGGTAGATGGCGTAGAGGTCGGTGGTTCTTTGATGGCAATGGCAGAACGCTACGGTCTTGGTAAGAAAGGCACGGAAGTCATAGCGGCCAAAGGTATGCGTAGGGAGGACTTTTCTCCTGAACAACTGAGTCAGTATGGAGACTACTGCATAAACGACGTTGAACTGACGCATAACTTATTTAAGAAGTTGGTTAGGTACTTTCCCAAGAAAGAACTTAAAATTATAGACCTGACCCTTCGTATGTTCATAGACCCTGTATTAGAACTAGACCTTGGATTGCTTGAAGAACATCTAGTAGACGTTCGTGATAGGAAAGATAAGTTGTTAGAAGAAGCAGGGGTTAGCAAAGAAGACTTGATGAGCAATCCTAAGTTTGCAGAACTGCTTACTCAACTTGGGGTAACGCCTCCCACCAAGATAAGCCCCACCACAGACAAAGAAACTTTGGCTCTCGCAAAGAGTGACGAAGGTTTTAAGGCTCTGGAAGAGCATGAAGATGTACGTGTTCAGAGTTTGGTAGCGGCAAGACTCGGTAACAAAAGCACGTTAGAAGAAACTCGCACGCAACGGTTCATTGACATAGCCAAGCGCGGCACTTTACCTATACCTATTAAATACTACGCGGCTCACACAGGGCGTTGGGGCGGTGCTGACAAGATCAACATACAGAACTTACCTAGCCGTGGGCCAAACGGTAAGAAACTGAAGAACAGTATCATTGCCCCAGAGGGGTACAAACTGATAGATGCAGACTCATCACAGATAGAAGCGAGGGTACTCGCGTGGTTGGCAGGACAAGACGATTTGGTAGAGGCGTTCGCTAAAGGTGAAGATGTATATAAAAAGATGGCATCTCGTATATACAACATTGATGAAGAAGACGTAACCAAAGACCAGAGATTTGTAGGTAAGACAACCATACTTGGTGCAGGGTACGGCATGGGGGCAGTACGCTTTCAAGATCAGTTGAAGGTGTCAGGGGTCAATATGGATCTGGATGAGGCAAGGCGCGTTATTAAGATATACAGAGACACTAATTGGAAGATAAGTCACCTGTGGCGCGAAGCTCAGAACATGCTCATAAACCTTTCAAGGGAAGATGAGTGTGTACTTGGTAAAGAAGGAGTATTAGGGTGCAGCTTTTCTCCAGTCGGAGTAAAGGTTCCTTCTGGAATGTACATATATTATAACGACCTAGAGGCAGAGCAGGACGAAAAAGGTTTACAGTTTACGTACAAAGTTCGCAGAGGGCGCAACAAGATATACGGTGGTAAGGTGGTGGAGAATGTCTGCCAAGCGATTGCTCGTTGCATTATTGGCGAACAGATGCTACAAATAGCTAAGAAGTATCGAGTCGTGCTAACCGTACATGACTCGGTTGTTTGTTGTGTGCCCGATGCAGAGGTTTCGGATGCACAGTCGTACATCGAAGAATGTATGAGGTGGACTCCAGATTGGGCAGAAGGCTTGCCCATTGATTGCGAGTCAGGTGTGGGTGATAGTTATGGTGAGTGCGAGTAGTATTGTGCCTTGGTCTTTCAGTAAGGCCAAAGCATTTGAACAGTGCCCCAAGCAGTTTTATCACATGAAGGTGTTGAAACAGTACGAGGACAAAGAGACAGAGGCCATGCGGTACGGCACACTGATGCACGAAGCGGCTGAGAGGTACGTGCGTGACAAAGAGCCGTTACCCAGAGCCTTTGAATATGTGCAACCTGTATTGGATTCATTAATCACCAAGCAAGGTGAGAAGCTCTGCGAGTTTAAGATGGGGCTGACGGAAGGATTAGACCCTTGTGGTTTTTATGCCGATGATGTGTGGTGGCGAGGCATAGCTGATTTAGTGATACTTGATACAGATAGCCAGTTAGCTTGGGTAATTGATTACAAGACAGGTAAGTCTGCAAGGTATGCAGATAAAGGACAGTTAGAGTTGATGGCAATGGCGATGTTTAAACATTTCCCTGCAATCAAAGAAGTACGTGCCGGACTGTTATTTGTGGTGTGCAACGAGTTTATTAAAGAAAAATATAAACAGACAGACCAGACGTTGCTATGGGCTAAATGGACAAATGCTTTTGCGCTAATGCGAGAGTCTTTGGATAATGACGTTTGGAATCCAAAACCTAGTGGGCTGTGTAGAAATCATTGTGCAGTCCTTGAATGTGTACATAACGGGAGGAATTGATGCCTTACAAGAACAAGCCAAGACCTTATAAGAAAGAGTATCAGCAACAAAAGGAAAGGGGGGAACATGGCAATCGTATGGAACGCCAGAAAGCAAGGCGTAAGATGGATAAGACAGGAGTTGATAAAAATAAAAACGGTAAAGCCGATAAACGCGAAGGTAAAGACATAAGCCATAACAAAGCGTTAAGTAGAGGCGGCTCCAACAAAGACGGAGTTCGCATAGAGAGCAAGAGCAAAAACCGAAGTCGTAATTATAAGAAGAAGTCTAGTGCGAATCGTAAGAAATAGAGCGTTATTGGTCGGGGAAGTTCGTAACTCAGACCAAATTACTGAAATAATACCAAAAAGTAAGGTACTCCCTGACGAGAAACTGTTAGTAAATTGGGGTATTGACGAGGTACACGTACTAAATAACCTTGGTGTAAAAGCTCCCTCACCCATCGAGTCGCGGTACGAATGGACAGGCAAGCTGAAACCATTTGAGCATCAAAAAGCAACAGCTTCTTTCCTTACCCTACATAGGCGAGCCTTTTGTTTCAACGAGCAAGGTACAGGTAAGACTGCTAGTGCGATCTGGGCAAGCGACTACCTGATGAAGCAAGGTAAAGTGAACCGTGTACTTGTGATATGTCCTTTGTCTATTATGGACAGCGCATGGAGGGCAGACTTGTTTACGTTTGCCATGCACAGAACTGTAGACGTAGCTTACGGAGATGCAAAGAAACGCAAGAAGATAATCAATCAAGGCGCGGATTACGTCATCATTAACTACGATGGTGTAGAGATAGTAGCCGATGAAATAGCTAACGGTAGATTCGATCTAATAATAGCTGACGAGGCCACGCATTATAAAAACGCACAGACTAAACGATGGAAAGTGTTAAACAAACTACTTACCAGTAATATGTGGATATGGATGATGACCGGAACCCCTGCGGCACAATCACCTCTTGATGCTTATGGACTTGCGAAGATTGTCAACCCCAATGCCGTGCCCAAGTTCTTTGGTGCTTTCAGAGATAAGGTGATGGTAAAGATCACGCAGTTCAAGTGGGTACCGAAAGAGGATTCTGTAAATGTCGTATTTGATGCACTTCAACCCGCGATTCGGTTTACAAAAGAAGAATGCCTTGACTTACCTGACATGGTGTATGTCAAACGTCAGATAGAAATGACACGCCAACAGAAGAAATACTACAATTTATTGAAAGACAAGATGACCATGCAAGCGGCAGGAGAACAAATTACTGCGCCCAATGCGGCTGTAAACATGAATAAGCTACTGCAAATATCATGTGGCGCGGTGTATACGGATGATGGCGAAGCCCTTGAGTTCGATATCAAACATAGATACAAAGTGCTTAAAGAAGTCATAGACGAGTCAAGCAAGAAGGTTCTTGTATTTGTACCTTTCAGACATGTCATAGATATACTTGTGGATAAGTTAGCGGTAGATGGGATTGATGCAGAGATTATCCGTGGAGATGTGTCTGCGCCAAAGCGAACAGAGATATTCAAACGTTTTCAGACAATGCCTGACCCCAAAGTGTTAGTCATACAGCCACAGTCTGCGGCTCATGGTGTGACACTGACTGCCGCTAATACGGTGGTATGGTGGGGGCCGACAAGTAGCCTTGAGACTTACGCACAGGCTAACGCAAGGGTACATAGGTCAGGGCAAGATCAAAAGTGTACGGTGGTACAACTGCAAAGTTCAGCCGTAGAAAAGCGTATCTACTCACTCTTAGACAACAGAATAAACATTCACACACGAATAATAGATTTATATAAAGATTTGCTTGACTAACTAATAAAAACATAATAGAGTCGAGTTTCCCAGTTTTTACTGGTGCAATGGAGAACAGCAATGGAAGAAAATAAACCTAGCTTACCCAAGCTAGTTAAGGCATTTCGCGCTCTGAGAGACGAGCGAGGCAAGCTCAAAGAAAGTTATAAGAAAGAGGATAAAACTCTTGAGACGAAGCAAGATAAGATCAAGGAGGTCTTACTCGCTCATTGTCGAGAGAACGATATCAACTCTGTAAAAACTAATGAAGGCACTTTTACCCGATCCAAGAAAGTCAATTATTGGACTAACGATTGGGAGAAGCTTCATGAGTTTATTCTTGAGCATGAGATACCTGATATCTTGCAAAGAAGAATATCTCAAACCAACCTCAAAGAGTGGTTAGAGGAAGAGGAACACAAAGGTCTTCTACCCAAAGGCTTGCAAGCAGACGCGGAATACACAATTACGATTCAGAAACCGCGAGGCACATGATGAGCGAGTACGTGACAATCAACGCTGTGGCAAAGAAGTTTGATGTAAGCATATCTACTGTGAGAGTTTGGTTACGCAAAAATTACATACCTAGAAATACTTATATAAAGGTGGGTAACACCTATCGTTTCAAACTTGATGAAATAGAACACCATTTCAAAGGCAACAGCGAACCTGAAATCTCTGACCCCATACCGCTTATAGAAGAGGGTATGCCAGAGTTAAACTTAGACGAAGACGTATGAAAAAAATTAGCATACGCAACGGCAAATTCAGTGTAGGCCACAAAGACTATTACGAACAAGAAAGTCAGGACTTCATTGAGGTTGTAATTGTGAACGCTAGTTCAGTGCAGAGGGTTTACTACGAGGGTGATTATGATCCCACTAACCCACAAGCACCTGTATGTTGGTCGTCAGATACGCAACAACCCGACAGTGTTGTAGAACAAAAACAGTCTGTACATTGTATGGATTGCCCACACGCTGTTCGTGGTAGTGCGCCTAATGGTGGACGATCTTGTAAGTTTTCACAGAAACTAGCAGTAGTTTTTGAAAATGATTTATATGACGTACACCAACTACAAGTCCCTGCTAATAGTATATTTGGTAGGGCACAACAAGGGCACATGCCCTTACAAGAGTACGCAAAATTCTTGAGTAAAAACGATACTCCTGCATTGACAGTGTTTACAAAAATCTACTTTGATCGAGAAAGTACATTCCCAAAGTTATTTTTTAACCCTGTTCGCGCAGCGGAGAAATGCGAACTTAAATTACTACAAAACATAGTCGGGCATCCAGACTCGATTGAAGCAATAACGCTTAACTACAATGTAATGGAGAACAAAGAAGTGGAATATATTATTGAAAGTGCAACTGTTTTTTGGCCTAAGTTAGACCAACCCTATCATTTTGATACGAGTAAAAATATTAGTAAGCCTTGTAGTGCTGATACAGAAAACGCGGCTTTTGAAGTTGACGTTCACCTTGATTGGAAACAAGCAAAAAAACTCCGTGATGCGATGAAGAAGTATCATGAAGAAGAGGGTACAGGGTCGTTTATTGATGGCTTTACTTATGTAGATCCACAAACAGGAAAAGAGATACCTGCGGAAGAAGCCAAAAAGATTGACAAAGAAAAGCGCACTTGGCGGAAAAAATGTAGGGTGAAGGCTAAATATAGTTGGGGTCACACACAAAAACCTCAAATGATTAAAGCTAATCTGCAACCTTGTCCTGATGATTTTCAACTGACTACTGGCAGTACGGTAAACATAAAGGTTTCTTTTACTCAGTACGACGTTGGGACAGGCACGGTAAACTGTCACCCAAAGGCTGTACAGGTACTTAGTCTGGCAGAGCGTAAAGAAACGGCTACCGGATTTAAAGCGGTGGAAGGTTATGGCTCAAGCGACGATGATCCGACTAGCGGTTTTACTGCGGTTAGCGAGGAGCCTGTAAAGCAAGAAGCAAGCAACGATGACTTTGATGATGAACCTGAAGAACCCAAGAAGGTCGCAAAGAAAGAGAAACCTTCTCCTAAAGTCAAAGATGATGACGATGATTTGAATGCCATCATTGATGAATGGGGTGACGATTAGTCAAGTTTGCTAGGGATAGAGAGTTATCAATTCTCTTGAAGGGTAACATCATTTCGTGGATGGGTGAGTTACCCATTCCCTAGCATCTTATTTTCAGGTGAGATTATGAATACCAACGACTTATTACGTGCGATAGTTGGTCACTCAGGATTCTACTGTTTATTTGCCGCTAACAAAGTCACTTCCAAACGAACGCAAAGGTTTTACGAAGATGTAGATGTACTTATATCTGAAGGGAATGATTTAGATAAGCTAGGGTACGATGTATATTTCGCACTCGCGGCATTTGAAGAAAAGGGTTCAAGAAGAGCAGACAATGTAAAACACTTACGTAGTTTCTTTTTAGATTTAGACTGTGGCCCAAGCAAAGATTACTTAACCAAGACTGAGGCTTTACGCGCTCTTGGAGAGTTCTGTACTAAAATTAGTTTACCCAAACCTATATGTGCTGATTCTGGCAGAGGCATACATGCATACTGGCCTTTATCTGACAATATACCATCGGACGACTGGGTTCCTGTAGCGGAAAGCTTTAAAAGTACGTGTGCAAGATATGGACTGAACGCTGACCCGGCTGTTACATCTGATGTGGCTAGAGTTCTACGTGTACCTTTTACACATAACCACAAGTCAGACCCGCCCGCAGAGGTCATTTTGTTGAGGCACAAGGGTTTTACTCCTATGGACTTTGATGATTTCGCAAAGCTAATAGGGGTAAACACGATTGCACCACCCACTAAGATTGCGCCTTCGGGCAGTAACGCTGTGATGGATGCATTACTAGGCAACAGGGAATCTTCTTTTGTAGACATAGTAAAGAAAACAAAAGCAGGGCGTGGATGTGAACAGCTAAAAAGAATTATTAAAGACCAAGAGAATACTAGCGAACCGATGTGGAGGGCAGGACTATCTATTGCTAGGTTTTGCGTAGATGGCGAAGAAGCATCGCATATGCTTTCAAAGAGGCACCCTGACTATTCACAAGAAGAAACTGAGAAGAAGTTTGGCCCAATAAAAGGCCCATATACCTGTGTAAAGTTTGATGAGTTTAATCCTGATGTGTGTCCTAACTGTCCTAACTGGGGAAAGATTAAGTCTCCGATTGTACTTGGTGGAAGATACAAGGAATATGATGCCAGTTCTCAAGGTAAGAAAGAGACAGTAAAATTACCGCACCCATATTTTAGAGGGGAGAACGGTGGAATTTATATTAGACTGTCTAATGCAGATGGGGACGTAGATGAAAAATGTATATACCATAATGATATATATGTAGTTCAAAGGGTAGTAGACCCCGAACTTGGAGAGTCTGTAGTTATGCGGCTACATCTACCAAAGGACGGTGTAAGAGAGTTTACTTTACCCCTGAGTGCGGTAACTTCAAAAGAAGAGTTTCGTAAAACGCTATCCGCACAGGGGGTAGCTGTGATGAGGATGGAAGAATTAATGACGTATACGACTACGTGGATTAACGAGTTACAAGCAAATTCTGTAGCTGACGAAGCGCACAGACAATTTGGATGGGCTAACGATAAGTACGACACTTTTATACTGGGCAACAAAAAAGTATGTGCGAACGAGATACAGTTTAACGCTCCTTCTAATCAAACACTTAGTTTATTCCCTGCATTTGAACCAAAAGGCACCTTAGAGAAGTGGAAAGAAACACTGGAGTTTTGGAACCGAGATGACTTTGAGATGTACCAGTATGTAACTGGGGTGGGCTTTGGATCTGTACTTATGGAGTTTGCCAATGTAAATTGTAGTGCACTACACCTACATAGTAAGAAGTCAGGATTAGCTAAAACAACTGCTATGTGGGCCAGTGCTAGTATATGGGGCAACCCTGAGAACCTCGTACTACGTCAGGTAGATACATTGAACAGTAAGATGAACCGTGGCGAGGTGTACCACAGTTTACCTTGGTGCATAGATGAGATAACAGAGATAAGCCCTAGAGATGGATCTCAACTCTTATATCAATTTACGGACGGTATGCAACGCAATCGTATGTCTGGCAGTAGTAATGTTGAGCGTGTACGTGGCAGACCTTGGAAGTTAATGGCTATTACCACGGGTAACACTAGCATTATTGAGCGTGTCAGTATGGCAAAAGCCATGCCCAAAGCCGAGGCGCAGAGAGTCTTAGAGTGTCATGTGGCAGACATATCTTATAAGTTTAAGAGTAAAGAAGAGACAGACCAGTTTGAAAGAGACCTGCACAATAACTGTGGGCACGCAGGTATAGTGTTTATACAGTATGTGATGCAAAACCTAGATGAAGTACGAAAACTGTGCTTAGAGGTACAAAGGCGTGTGGACAAGAAAGCTGAATTAAAGGCTGAAAACCGTTTCTGGTCAGCGCAGGTCAGTTTTACCATAGCAGGATTAATGATAGCGAAAAGAATCGGTCTGGTAAGGTTTGATGTTAGCAAGGTGTTTAAGTGGGCTATAGATGTACTTATACCACAGAACAAAAACGCTAGTCTGAGTATGGACGCATCTATCTTTGATGTAATGAATGACTTCTTTAGTGAGCATTTTAGTAACATACTGCAAATAAAAAGTAGTCACGACAACAGAAAGAACCAAGGTAACGGACTAGATGGGTTAGTAATACCTGAAGCCGTAGCCAAAGGTAAATTGGTTGCACGCTATGAAACAGATACGCAGAAGTTTTACGTGGTACCTAAGATACTGAAGACTTGGTGCGGAGAGCAACAGATAAACTACGGTAACTTAGTTAGTCAGATAAAAGAACATTGTGAGGGTAAACGAGCAAAGGTGCGTTTGACCAAAGGCACTAGCTTAAACTTGCCCCCGGCAGATGTCTTAGTAATGAAGTTCTCAATAGGTACAGATGAAAGTATTACGGAACTATGACTTGTCCCCGGACGGAGTAAAAATAGCAGTGGATTGGGACACTATGCACGTAAATACTTCTATATTTATCCTTTGTATCAACACAGAAGAGGCTAAAAAACAGGTAAAAAATGTATTTGTACAGAGAAAATGGCAGTTTTTAACTAAAATATGGGTCGAAAACGGTTGTTTAGGGTTACGAGTATGGAGAACGCTGTGATACTATGTCCTTGACAGTTCCACTGTCATGCATGTTCTCCCACGCATTAGCCCCCCTTAACTGGGGGGTTTTTATTAATCTATCGCTTCTTGCCGTCTGTCTTCCCTAGTGTCTTTTCTCTTTTTGTCTTCTAGTCTTCTGTCTATTTCTAAGTTTTCTTCTATGTATTTTCTATAAGGTTTTCCGTACGGAACACCAAATATAGCGTCTTTTCTTATTCTTTCTCGTGCTTTGATACTTGTACTTACACTCTCTTTGGATATGAACAGTTCTGGGAACAATGCATCTGGCCCTGTTGCATATCTTTTATTAAACCTGTTTATCTTTTTCATTACTTTTTCAAGCTCGTTAGAATCTTCTCTAAAGGTTTGTAGGGCATAGAGTTCGAGTAAATCTGACCGTTCTGTGGCTACGCTACTCTCTACAAATTTACCACTCCCCGTAAACTCTTGTCTTCTTACTAGACGCTTAGTTCTAAATCCAAAAGCTTGAGAGAGTAGTTCTGGCGTAGTCATATCTTCTAGTATTATTTGGTTATCTCTAGTTCGCACTCCTTCATCTCTATACCTGCCCCCTGCTTTTAAAACATTAGATATACCTACTGGTAAGGCTTCTTCAAAACCTCGTAATAACAACCCGTCATCAAAGTTATTTTTACTTCTTTGTAGTTTTTTAAACGTGCTATAAGCAGGGCCACCTAAAAGAGTAAATGCCTCCTCTTCAAGACTTAAATCTCTTTTAAACTTGTTTTCAGGCAGTAAAAGTCCTGACAAACGCATTCTATCTCCCGCATTTAATCCTGTATGCTCCATGAGATACCCTCGGTGCAGAGCGTCAGGATTAATTATTTCTGCTAGTCCTAACTTATCAAGAGTTTCTCTTGTGGTTTTTCGTAAAGTTTCTTCCGCAGTTTTAAGTTCAGGTTCATCGTCGCTAAACTCATCGGCTATTCTTTGATATAAATTATATACAGTTTCATAGATACTATATAAAGGATGTCCCAGCAGCCCAGATAAGTATATTCCTACACCAGTGCTTGCTAACATAAATGTTATGGCGGCTTTTCTCTGCCTTCTTATTTCATCTACCTCTGCTTGTGTCGCACCTGCTCGACTCTTAAACAAACTATTAATGACCCGCATGGATTGTTTTAACTGAAGGTATATCATTTGAAACCCAAACGCTTTGAACATCATAGTCATCGTTAAAGCCCCAAATTTAGTTATGGGGGCGGCTGATTCTCTAAAAGACGGGCCGTTAGTTTCTTGCATGACATATATGGCTTTATCAACGGCATTTTTAGTATCTGTAGCGTTTACCTTTTCTCCTTTTCTGCTTTTTATTTTTGCTAATCGGTCTATCTCTAATAAGTACGTGGCTATTAAAGCGTACTGCCTTGACATTTTTTCAGCCCCAGAAAACATCACTCCCGATAAAGTAGTTAGTTTTTGTGTTCCTGTATCAAGCGCATCTAACACCTTATCGGCTGACCCAATTCCAGTTATTCTAGGCACTGCTTTTCTTGTTTTGCCCTCGCCAACTACACGGTCAAAGTCACCCGACTCCCTAAAAGGCACTTCGTTTTCTCTATCCCGTGCAAACTGTTGATCTAAAGCATCTTGAGATAACAGCCCTCGTTTCCTCAACATAGAAACCAAAGGTTTTAACTTTTCTAAATCATTTTTATATTCTACGGGCGCATCACTTTTTACAGTAAATGTTTCTGTTTTAGCGTTGTAGTCATACCAATTTTGTAATCCGACGCTAAAACCTGAAGGAGATACGTTTAAATACCTAAAAGCAAGTCTACCTGCTACAGAGGCATCTACAGACCCATACTCTCCCATTAACATAGGTTGCGTTACCATAGGTATTTGAGACAAGTTGACTAATGCCGCAGAGGGGTTAAACCCGATTGTGTACAAAAATGCTATTCTATTTGCATACCCTGAAGCTTTCTCGGTCTTTGTTATAGGAGAAGGGTTCTTCATTTCCCTTAATCTAAGTAGCACCGAGGCTTTCATTGTTTCAAAAGCGGCTTGTACATTATCAGGATTTTCGTTTATTAAAAGCCTGTTCATTCTATCTATACCTGATAAATCAGGTACTTTTTGGCTATTTATTTTTTCTATGGCAGTGTCTATATCAGGAGCTACTTTATATCTAGCTACTGATCTACCTAATGCCCTACCTTTTGTTTGTAAACCAAATAAAACATCAGCTATGTACCCCGGAGTAGCTGTTCTAGTCTGTAATTGTTTTGCAAAAGAAGTTTCTGGTAACATTTTTACTAACAAATCAGTAAAACCTTGTTGTAAATTTGATAGCGTATCTGCGTCTATGTTTCCTGATTGAGCCTCAATCTGTTTAAATATTTCTTGCACAAGCACTTTATCTGCTTTGAGCGTTACAGGATCATCTCGATCTTTTGTTATATCAATAGGTACTTTACTTAAAGTATTTAAATCTACCGCTTCAAACCATGAATGTTGTTCTCTAGCTTCTTGAGTAGGTAACAACGCTTCAATTTTTTTAGCCTGTTCTTCTGGGGGCAAATTTCTGTAAGATTGTATTTTTTTGTTTACCTCTTCAGCTTCTTTAGCCCTCTCTCTAATACCATCAATTCTTTCTCGTGCATCTGCTCTTGTTGCATATAGTTGAAAGCTAGAAGCACTTCTTGGGTTTTGTTCGGCTATTTCAGCATCAGGATACAGTTTGAAAGACACTCCAAATGTACCTTGTCGGGTAAGAGGAAAATAAACTTCTAAAGGTTGTTTATCAAATAAAGGAGCAAAAACTTCTCCATCAATTTTGTTGAGTTTAGCTTTTATTTTTGTGTCTGAAAGGTTTGCAAACTCTCCTGCTCTTAATACTTCTTCAACCCTATTAAGCAGTATTGATCGTAGTTGCGCGAATTGTTTTACATAATAGACGTTTATTTCATTAAATAAATCTTGTCCGGTTTTACCTTGTACGCTAATACTACCAAGTTTATTCCACGCGTCACGCTGTGCTTCCCATACAGCAAACTTATTAGAATTTTGCCCGTACTTTGCAATGGCTTGGGATCTATTAGCTCTAGGGTCTACTTGATTAATTGTAGCTCCATACTTGTCATCGTAAACTATATCGTTAAAAGTCTCGACAAACTCTGGGCCTCCCTTTGTTGCTAAAAGATCGTAAAATGTAACTAGAGATTCTATTTCTTTATCTACTCCATCAACCGCACCTTTTAACCTTTGTTGCAACTCTTCCATTACATCTAAGTTTTTTAATCCTAGCCTAGACCCCATATCAGCAACGGCTTGATTACTAGCAATAAAATTAAACGCCCATTGTATCTGTGGGTTATAAGATAAAAACTCTCTAAGTTTGTTTAATTTTACAGGCTCGCTATTTGCTATCTTCTCTCTTTTCTTTCTATAGGTTTCAGATACGCTTAATACTCTTTCAACTACATTAGCAGCAGTGGCCCCATTCAACATAGAATCTATGTCAGTAACAGGAGTTACTAATTCATTTAGTAATTGATCTACTTGATCTAAACCGTTCGTCTTAAATTTAGTGCCAAAGATAGCATTGAGTAATCTACGTATAGCGTTCATAAACCGCTGTAATAAATTAGCTCGTTTGCCGTCGGGGTTAGTACCTGCTAACCGTTTTCTAAATCTTACGTTAGAGAATGCTTCTGCTATAAATTCTTCAAACCCGCCAGACGCGCCATAGACATCTCCTAAATATACTTTAGCTTCTTTGTATATAGCTTTGAGTTCTTTTACAGCAGGTAATTTAGCACTTTTTATTTTTCCAACGGTTAATGCGTGAGCGATTTCGTGTAGTAACGCACGAGCATTAAAATATTCTACGTTTATGGTTATTAAATTATTAGTTGGATCGTACTGACTAGCTATTACGTTACCATTTGCATCTGTTAAATCTTTAACAGTTAGTTCTAACTTAGTTTGCTTATCAGCTATGTGTTTATAAAAAGTTTGTACTGTTTTTCGTATGTGTACATTCTTTGTAGTGTTAAACAAATACTCTAAAGCTGCGTTCATAGCGCTATTAGTTTTATTTCTGGTATTTACTGCACCTACTAAACGTGTATCAAACAGTGCGTCTAGTTCTCTAGCAGCTTCTATGGTTAAAGGAACTGAATCCTCGTGCCCAGATATAATATTTTTTACGTCTTGTTGTACTTGGTCGTCTAAGCGTTTTAACTTATATTCAGCTTTTAACCCTTCATATTTTATTTCTGCAATGGCTCTTCTAGTGGCCGCTTCTTTTGCCGTTATCTTACCCGTGTCTAATTCTGATTGTATTTGTTGGTCTTCTAAACTTTTTATGTACGCTAACTCAGCATTTCTTTTTATCGCTATATCTTTCTTTACGGCTTTTACTACACCACGTTCTCTTCTTTTCTTTCTCGCACTTTCTATTTCTGCATCTGTTATTGTTTTTTCTCTTTTATCCCAATTTATATTTGCTGCAGCGTCTTTAAATTCTTGGCTTCCCGGCTCTAATACTCTAAACGGTAGAGGTTCTTGTGCAGGATCTTTAGGATCTACTAAGTCTGCTATCTGCATATCTGACGTAAACTTACTTAATGCTTCGTTTTTGCGTCTATACACTTCAGCTAAGTTTCGTATATTTACTAGGGTATTTTTTGAAAGGTTAGCTTCTGCCCATTCAACGAATAGCAGTGCGTTATCTCCTCCAGTTCCAGTAAAAAACGCTTGTTCCCAAGGTGATAAAAAGTCTAACTCTGGCATGGAAAGTAGGACTTTTTTTGTATCGCGCGTAAACGCAGGTCGCGTTTCTCCTAGTGTAAGTCCTAATATGTTGTAAGATTTTTCACCTGTAACTACGCCTACCCCTATATCATAAGCTAGAGCGCGTAATGCAGACTCAGGTTTTTTATACCCTTTAAAGTAGTTCCAAGCAGCACTGGCGGGGGTTTTTATGTTTTTATTTTTACCTTCTAGTAAATCTTTTTCTGCAGTGTTTAATAGATTATTTATTTTACCTATCTCAGCAGGGGGCATGAAGCTTTCTGTAGCATCTTCATTAGGTCTAAATTTATCTACTACTACGTTAGCGGCTTCTAAATCTTCTTGTACGTTTTTATCTACAACACTTACTATTTTTTCTGCCATTGCCCTATCAGAAGCTTTAACGTATTTTTTTCTAACGGCTCGTTTAGATAAAGCAGTTTCGGTTTGTTTCTGCTCTAAGTCAGCTAGTTCTTTTTGTAGTTTTTGTTCTGCTGTTTTTTTCGTAGTTGTTTTAGCTCTAGGTTTTTGTGTGGTTTTTGGCTTAGTTGCAGGTTTAGTATCAGCTTTTGTTTTTGTACTTAAAAACCCAAATAAACTTCTTAAAGATTTAAGTTCTATTGGTTTACCTGCCGCTGCTTGCCGTTCAGCTACTTCTTTAAATTTGCGGCCCATTTCAGCCACTAATTTAGGATCTGTTGACAATATCCTGTCTGATATATCTAAAACCTTTTCTAACGCGGTTTCTTCTTTGGGGGTAATCCTAAGTAGCCTTTTAACCCAGTCAACGAAAGCTTGCCAAAGGGTTTTGTTTTTACCTTCATTACTTAAAAAAGAATCTTTAGGTATTTTTATACCTTCTAAATATTTTTTTGCTTCTGGGTTAGATAAAGACCAAGCTAATGTTTCATCTTCATTACGAAATATATTAGAGTTACCTAGAATACTTTGTTCTGTTTTGTTCAAAGCTTTGTATTCTTTAGAGGCACGTACATTATCTGCTTTTAGCATCTCTTGATCGTAATAGGGTTGGCTAGTTTTTTTATCTATTTTTATATATTTATCAAAAGGTTTAAGTCTATTTTTTACATGCTCTGTTATTAATCCTTGCACATCTTCCAACTCATTTAACATTCTACCCATTCCAGCATCTTTGGCTTTGTCGTATAATGCAGGGCTTATATATCTACCTTTTCTACCTAAAGTTACAATCGCTGCAGTTGCCGCATGAACTGCTTCATGTAATATAATTTCGTTAGTAAGCCCTTCACTTTGCTCGCTTCTATTTAAAAGTATTAGTCCTCTTTCAGGTAGAAACGCACCTCCAACAGCATCTGAATAAGTGTCAACAACAAGAGTTGAAACTCTAGGAGCGCCTTCTGTTCTTAGCTCGGTGAGTCTGTTTGATAGTTTACTTGCTAACTCTCTATTGTCTTTAGACGTACTTTTATCGTCTGCAATAACATTTAAAAAGTCATTAATTGGTTTAGGTTCAGGGCTAATTTCAGATTCGTTTTCAACATTATATACTTTTGTAAGTATTGTCTTTCTTTCGTTAGCAAGTTGCTCTGCTTTAGCTTTAACCGCCTTTTCTACTTTGGGGTCTAAAGTGCCTTCGGGTATATCGTTTAAAATTTGTGAACGTGTGGATTTTAAATCTGGTAAGCCACCGTCAGGTTGTTGTTCTTGCTCTGCTTGCCGACGTTGTTGTTCTGCTTGCCTTTCTTTTAATGAAGCTCTTAACGCATCGGAGGTTAAATCATCTGGTTCTATACCTTGTTCTATAGCTTGTTGTTGACGTTGTTCAAAACTTTCTACTAGTTCGTCAATATACCCATCAGTAATTTGTGTTTCTTCTGGTTTTTCTGGGCTTCTAGGGGCTGTGTATTGAGGAAAAAGCAAATTAGGGTCGTAGCCTAAGTCTTTTAGTTCTGCTTTAGCTTCTTCTATTGTAATTTTATTGTCTCTAATGTCTCGTTCATATTCGTCTAAGACTTCTTGTTCTACAGCCGTAGGAAGATTTCTTCGTATCCTTTCTTGTCCTTCTGTTAATGTTGTATCTTCTGCTTCTGCTGGAGGCGTTGTTTCTGCTTCTGCTGGAGGCGTTACTTCTTTAGGTTCCAAATCAGGAGACAAATCTGGGCGGCTAGTATCAACTTTGTCCGTACCCAAACTATCTAAAAATGTACCTACAGACTCTGTGGCTTTTTGTTGTATAGAGCTTGATTCATCTACTGGCCCTACTTTAATAGGAGGCGGTGCCCTGTCTTGGTCTATAAGAAGAGTTTTTTCTAACTCTAACGCTATTTCTCCTTTAACTTCTTCAGGATCTCTACCTGCCTCTACTTCCGCGTCGTAATAAATTTTTGCTTGTTCATAATACTCTTCGGCTAATATCTCTCTATTTATTTGTTGTACTTTACTGGTAGAGATATCACCCTTAGTCTCTATTTCTTGACGCACTTCTTCGTTCATTTTTAAGTCCATATCCATGAACCTTTGAACTATAGCGTCCTCAGTTTTTTGTTTATCTATGGATGCGCCTACGTCAACACCCGCTGCAGAAAGACCCGCCCCTATGACGGCCTCGGCTACCGCCCCATCAATAGTAGCTTTATACGATTCCTCTAGTTGCTCTGGTGCTAAAGGATCTAACCCTGCTTGTACTTGTTCTGCAACTTGTTGAAGTCCCTCAGAAATACCACCTGCTGCTCCTGTTACAGCACCGCCCTTAACTATACGCTTACCAAGATCCTTTTTAGCTTGATTAGCAGTTTGGAGAAAATTATCAGAAGCGGGCTTACCAATTCTACTAAATAGCTTTAGCCCTAACGCAGTAACTGCTTGGTCAATCACAGATTGAAACCCTGCAGCTACCAAAGCGTCGGAATAATCTAGGTCATCAGGAGTCTCTGCGCCTTCCTCTTTTTGTCTTTCTATGTTCGTACCAGTGAAAAAAGGCACTCTTGAAAGCGCACCTGCCGTACCAGCAGTTACAGCAGTGGCCGTAGCCCCTAAACCTGCTAACAGTCCTAACTTCGCTGTTCCTACAGTGGCTGCTATACCGGAAAGCAATAGGGGAGTGGATTGCGCTATGGTTTCTCCATAATAAGAAAACCCACTTAACACTTCATCAAGACTTCCAATACCCATGTCTTCTCTAGCAGTTCGATACTGAGACATGTCTGCAATTTGAGCTAGATTTTCTTCTCTTCTAATCTCAGCGTCTTGTGCTAATAATGTGGCAATGCCTTTGGTGGCATCGTAATCGTCAAGCGTTTCCGCCAACATTTCTTCTACGTTAGCAGTGGCTAAACCGATTTGGTCTACGCCCATAGAAAAAGCTGCACCGAGTCCGCTTGGAGGATCGTCGCCCATGTCTTCTAAATTAGCTTTTTCTTGTGCTTGTAGAACTCGGTCTACATAAAAAGGAACTGAACTTGGGGAAAACCCTTCGTCTTCTTCTTCGTTGTCTTCGTCTTCTAGTTCAAGAGTATCTAATATGCTCATAGCTTACCCTTTATAGACTTGCTATGCCTTTAATCTTACCTCCAGCATATTTCTTTTCTTTATTTGGGAAAAGGTTTACTGGTGAAAGTGTTGTATCGTCTGTATATTCATTAACGGTTAAAGGTGTAGTATTGATCGTAGGAGCATTATACTCTGGGTCTTCTGCTTTAATCTGCTCTAACGTGGTAGTAAATTTATCTTTAAATGTTTTATCATAATCTTTTATTTCTAGGCTAATCTCTGCAGGAGTCATTGTCTTGCCCGCGCTTGTCCCCTCCATTAATGCTGTTGTAGCCGCGTCCATAAACTCAGCATAATGAGACATCAAAGCAACTGCAGCCCTGTTACGATCAACCATAAGTTCGTCAGCGTTTAATGCCAATAAACCTTCTTTGTAAAGTCTATCTACTTCTTTAACTTGTGCCGTTAATGCATTTTTTGTGTTTGCGTCAGCAATCTTAAAGTTTAACTCTGCCATAAACCTTTCATTTGTAGCCTTTAGTTCTACTTCTTTATTAATAGTGCTTTGGTTAAATTTATCTCTATTAAGGGTTAATTCAGCCTCTGCGATATTTTTTTGTATATCTTGACTTCTAAAGTTAGAAAGCGCACTAAGTAGCGCGTTATCACTTTGTACATCTGCAGTATCTAAACCAGCTAACAATTTATTTATCTCAGATCGACGCGCTTGTTTAACTGGAGCAACTGCTTGCTGCGCTTGTATTATCCCTTGTGCTAGTGAGGGCGCACCAGCGAAACTTGTCAGTCTATTTATAAAATCCGGGCTAAATAGACCTTTTTCTCCTTCAGCTTGTTTTTCAAGGTCGGCTCTTCTAACTGCAAGTCTCTTAGCTTTTAGGTTTTGTTGATTCCTGAATATCTGTGCAAAATCATTTTGGTCATTTATGTTGAGTTGTCTGCCCGTTTGTGGATCTATAAATATATTATTAGGATCTGTCTTTGGTGTTGTTGATGTTTGTGGTGTTGGTGTTTGTCCTTTTGGATTATTAGCTGCAACTCGTCTAAGCTCTTCAAGGGCTTTCTCTTCTTCCTCTACCAAGGCACCCTCTTTAAAAGCTACTATACCGCCTCCTGCCATTCTATTAGCCATA
>MDTB01197846.1_pt1 | contig 18795 bp, 18 predicted proteins | sample 811161 | NCBI WGS metagenome assembly MDTB01 (sample SAMN05326650, study PRJNA326480) | marine metagenome | isolation source: seawater | place: Mediterranean Sea | collected 2009
GCCCAGGTGGTGAAATTGGTAGACACAAGGGACTTAAAATCCCTCGAAGGAAACTTCGTGCCGGTTCAAGTCCGGCCCTGGGCACCAATAAAATGAATATTCTCATAACAGGATCTAGCGGTTTAGTTGGCAATCAGATATTAAAAATATGTAATGACTCTGATTTGGTTAAAAAAATATATGCAATAGATTTAGTACCTCCAAAAAAGAATTATAAAAAGGTTGTTTTTATCAAGAAAAATATTTTTGATAAAGAATCCTTAGCTGAACTATTTAAATCAATCACTATTGATAGCTTTATCCATCTTGTTGGCTCTCCAAGTGTTTGGAAAAGTGAACAAGATCCCATGAAGGATCTTGAGATAAACCTATTTTCCCTATTATCTATTTTGCGTTTTGCAAAAGATATATCATTAAAAAGAGTAATCTTTTCATCATCTTGCCAAGTTATTGAAACATTTCAAAATGCCAAAAAAACAAATTATGGTATTTCAAAACATATGGCAGAGATTTATATTGAGAAGCTCTGTGAAGATCTAAATATAGATTTTTGTATATTACGTCCTTCTTGGATATATGGTCCAAGCATGGTAAAGAATCCCATTTATGACATTATTGGAGCATATAAAAAAGGCAAAACAAAGATGTTCATTGCAGAAGATAGTTCATTAGACTTTGTTTATTCTAAGGACGTGGCTTTAGCATTCTTCAAAGCAGCAACTGAAAGAGATTGGAGAAATAAAACTTTGAATATATCATCGAATAAATCCATAAAAATAACAAAAATAAAAAAAATAGTTGAAGAAATTACAGCAAAAAAGCTTCATCTCACTTTCCCTAGAGATCTTGAAGCTGAAGAAATAAAATATGATAACTCTGAAGCTATTGCTCTAGGATGGAAAAACAAATATGAAGTAAAGCAAGGCATACAAGAAATAATTGAAATATCTAAGAGGAGCTTTAAAAATTAAACAAATTTATAATAGAATCAGCACATGTCAAAAAATAAAAAAATAGCACTCATAACAGGGATTACAGGCCAAGATGGTTCTTACTTAGCAGAATTTCTCTTATCAAAAGGCTATGAGGTACATGGTTTGAGAAGAAGAGCATCCCAGCACAATACACAAAGAATTGATCATCTTTATGAAGATCCAATTAATGGGAACCCAAATTTATATCTGCACTATGGAGACTTGACTGATACAGCCTGTTTGATGAGCCTGATCTACAAGTTAAGGCCCGATGAAATTTATAATTTAGCTGCTCAAAGCCATGTTGCTGTAAGTTTTGTACAGCCTGAATACACAGCAAATATTGATGGTCTTGGCACACTTAGAGTTCTTGAGGGAATAAGAGCAGCTGGATTAGAGACCAAAACTAAACTTTACCAAGCCAGTACATCAGAATTATATGGTCTAGTTCAAGAAATACCGCAAAAAGAAACAACACCTTTTTACCCAAGAAGTCCTTATGGTGTAGCTAAATTATATGGTTACTGGATTATAAAAAATTATAGAGAAGCTTATGGTATCTATGGGTGTAATGGAATTCTATTTAATCATGAAAGCCCAAGAAGAGGAGAGACTTTCGTTACACGAAAAATCACTATTGCTCTAGCAAGAATAAGCCTCGGGTTGCAAGATTGCTTGTATCTTGGAAATTTGGATTCCAAAAGAGATTGGGGTCATGCAAGAGATTATGCAGAAGCTCAGTGGCTTATGTTGCAACAAGACTCACCGAAAGATTATGTTATTGCTACTGGGGAACAGTACAGTATACGTGAATTTGTTGAGGCTGTAGGCAATGTATTAGGTATGAAAATAGCATGGAGTGGTAATGGTCTTGACGAGGTTGGTACTGATCAAAATGATAATATAATTGTAAGGGTTGATAAAAGATATTTTCGCCCGAGTGAAGTTGATACATTATTGGGTGATCCAACATTAGCAAAAAAAGAGCTTGGATGGGAGCTAAAAACCTCATTTGAAGAACTTGTCAAAGAAATGGTTGAATCTGACCTAGAATCAGCAAAAAAAGAGCTTAAAAGTTAGCCTAAACTTGTTGAAAAGCTTGAGGAAATAAAGGATGTAATGCTTAAAATTGGCAACTCAGTGTTTAGAAATATTATATCCACAATGTATTAGTTAATTACAAAAAGGCTACGAAAAAAAGTAATAACTAAGAAAAAATAGTAAATTGCCATTTCATAAGGTGTTTATGCCAAGAGTATTAATGCAGTTGAAATAGGTTCAATTATAGCAAGCAATAAGCAATAACCTTTAAACCAGAAATATTTATTGAGTTAGACTTAATTTATAATTAGAAATTTAAATGTAGTTTCAATTTAGGTTTAAAATTAAATATTGTTTTTAAATGGAGAATGCAATGGATTATAAATTGGCAAGTAGCTCATGGGGGCCTGAAGAGATTGATGCTATTCAAGGAGTTATAGATGAGGGAATGTATTCAATGGGAGAGAGGGTAAATAAATATGAGCAAGAATTTGCAAGTTACTTTGGTTCAAAATACTGTGTCATGGTAAATTCAGGCTCTTCAGCTAATTTATTAATGATTGCTGCGCTATTTTTCCATTCTAAATATAAGTTAGAAAGAGGAGATGAAATAATTGTTCCAACTGTTTCATGGTCTACTACTTATGCACCATTGCAACAATATGGGCTTAAATTGAAGTTTGTAGATGTAGATCTTGATACATTAAATATAGATATTGCAAAACTTAAAAGTGCTGTTTCAAAGAAAACTAGAGCTATATTTGCAGTAAATCTGCTTGGGAATCCTAATCAATTTGATGAGATAAATGAAATCATTGATGATAAAGACATAATTTTATTGGAAGATAATTGTGAATCAATGGGCGCAAAATATAATTATAAATTCACTGGCACATTTGGATTGATGGGAAGTTTTAGCTCCTTTTTTTCTCATCATATAAGCACTATGGAGGGTGGCTGTATTATTACTGACGACCAAGAGTTACATGAAATTTTATTGTGCTTAAGAGCACATGGCTGGACCAGAAACCTTTCTGAAAATAATTTGTTAACCTCTCTGAGTAATGATTATTTTGAGGAGTCATTTAAGTTTATACTGCCTGGGTATAACTTAAGACCACTTGAGATGTCAGGAGCAATTGGCCTTGAGCAATTAAAAAAGTTACCAGCCTTCTTAGAGCAAAGAAGAAAAAATGCAGAACTATTTCAAAAAAAGTTCCAGAATAATGCTAATTTAAGAATTCAAAGCGAGGTAGGTGAAAGCAGTTGGTTTGGGTTCTCAATTATCCTAAATGAAAATGCAAGAACCCATAGAGCTGCGATTCTTGATAAATTAAAGAAATCTAATATAGAAGTAAGACCAATAGTCACTGGAAATTTTTTGAAGAATAAAAAGTTGCTTAAATTCTTTGACTATGATATTGGTTCTAGCATGGAAGCTTCCGAAAATCTTGAAAGCAATGGCTTCTTTGTTGGAAATCATCAAATTTGCCTTGCTAAGCAAATAGAACATCTTTTTAATGTCATTAATTCTAACTCATAGTAAAAATTGAGAGGAAAATTAAAATTGCTTAATTGATACTTTCTATCCGTAAAGAGCTAGTTTTTAAAATTTTTTTGGCTGTTACTTTTTTGGAATTATTTTTTACTTTTTGTGTCTACCAATTTAACCACCTGGGCACCACTTAAAAGCTTTCTAAAAAAAGATATATATCTAACTAACCCTAAAAATGCTGCCCCGGGAAGAAAGAATAGTAATGTAAGAAAATTCTTTTCATTAAATACATATAGAAACTCTGTAGCAAAAGAATGAAAGTAGTTTTTGATTTTCTTATTTTCTTGGTATTGGAGATACTCATAATCACTCTGGCTATACCATTTCATTCTTGCAATAATGTTCTGAGGCTCCTCGTAAACTGAAACTTTAGAGAATGCAACCTCACCAATCTTCTTTGTAAACTCATTGAAAAATAGAGTATCGTCACATGGCCCAGCCTCATCAACGTATCCAATCTTCTTTGCTTCTCTAGTAAGGATGATATGTGGTGTTCCAATAACATCCCTTGAAAGGTAGGGTGGAAACTTATTCTTGAATCTAAAATTTTGCAGTTTTTGTAGATAATTTTTAGGGTCTTTAATTTCTTGGCTAAAAGCAAGGGCACTGAATCTAGAGTTTTTCAAATCAGTTATAATTTCTTGTATTTTATCTTTCGTTATTCTGTTGTCAGGACCTAAATACATAGTGTATTCACTTTCTGCACTCTCCATACCTACTTTTCTAGCATCACCTATTCCTATTGAGTTATCTCTTTTAACAACATAGGATTTTTTATTATTTTTTACAAATCTCTTTGCATAGTCATATTCTTTATCAGTTCCACAAACAAAGATTATTTGTCTTGAGTTATAGTTTTCTGCCTCATTTAAGTGAAACTCTAAATCATTTGATGAATCCTTAACGCAAATTATTATTGAAAGCTGAAATTCCATATATCAAGAAAGATCACTTAGTTTATCTTTTGCATGCGCATAGTACATCTTTAGTAAGTCAAGGTCCTTTTTTTCATCTAAATCTGCCGTTTGGTAAAAATTAAGTTTTTGATATGCTGCTTTTTCATAATTATTATCTGTATCAAGCAGCCATAATTTTTTGTAACAATAAAATTGGCCTGCATCAAAAAAAGATTTATCTAAGTCCTGAGATCTAATATTTTGCATATTAGGAAATTTTGGGATTAAATTTTTATCTTTGATATTAAAGGACCACTCAATTGGAAAATTTAATTCTCCAACTGAAACTAAAAAGTTTTTATCTGATTTTGTTATATTTTCAATGCTGGCTTTAATTAGTTGTGGATCAATGCATATTGCATGTATGTATGTTTGATATATTAGGTCGTATTCTTTAAGCTCATTGTTAAAATGGAAATTTATTAATTCTACAACTGTAGAGTGATCATCTATAAATTTTCCATCTCTATCAAGGGTCTTTGCTGAGTTTTTGAGTGCAATATTTTCAATTTCTGAACAATCTGTACTTACGAAAATATCAATTTGATCACTTGCCTTCTTTATATTTGAAATTACTTTCTCCAAAAAATAATTTTCCTTATCTCTAAGAAGGTTCTTGTTTGGAAATCTTTTGCTACCTTTTCTAGCTGGTATAAGTGCTGCTATTTTCATAAAGGCTATTTCTTTTCAATTAGATAGGTTAATAGTGTTTTTATCAAATTATAACTAACATATAAATTTGAGCCTAATCTACTGCCAGATCTAAGATTTATCTTAGTATCCATGTTATATATTTTATATCTGTTCAATTTATCTAGATTTAAGCAATCTATTGCGTAATCATATTTCGCTTCCGTATTAACTAGTTTCAAATTTCCATATTTTAGTCCGCATAAAATATCCTCAACCCCGTATTTTTTAAAAAAAAAGAAGTTAAGAACTCTTTCAGCAAGTCTTTTTGGGGAATTTCTTTTGCCGAAAATAAAATCATATTTGTTCTTGAGGTTCATGATATTTCTAACAGATGAGCTATCTATTTCATTGTCACCATCAATAATAAGAAATTCCTCATACCCACTATTTTTTAGTTCATTTAGCCCTCTATTAACAGCATGATGATAGCCTGAGTCGATATGATCAATTACATTTACACCACAACCCAGGGCAATTTCTTTTGTTTTGTCTCTAGACCCATTATTTATGACAAATATATTTTCTTTTAAGACTTTTGCACTTGTGATGTTGTTTATGACTTTATAAATATTGCTCTCTTCGTTAAAAGCGGGAACAACTACTCCTAGCATAAATCATCTTTTAAGATGCTTTCTTTAGACAACTTATCTTTATTTAAAGTTCTTCCAATAAGTTCTTTCCATTGATACGGGTGAAAAGAATTTTCCGGACATGGTCTCAAAAAATCAAGATCCTCTTCAGTTATTATGTGGCCTTTTTCAAGACTGTTTTTGCAAACAACTGACCTTCTCTGAACTACATAAGCATTCTTCTCATTCTCTTCAACCTTTTTTCTACCATCGCCTAAACACTCAAATAACTCATTTCCAAGACTTACCATCTCTCGCCATTTTTTTGGATTTAATGCAAATTTATGGTCTGGACCCACTCTATTGTTATCATCTGTAAAATGTTTTTCAATAACTCTAGCTCCTAAGGCTATTGCTCCAAGAGTAGAACCATGTGTAAGTGTATGATCAGACAGACCTAGCACAACATTAGGAAACTTTACTTGGTATTGTTTCAGGACATTAATATTTGTGAAGTGATGTTTATCTTTCTCAACTGTATAGTTTGTATTGCATTGCATCAATATTACCTCTTGATCTGAAAGTAAATCTACAGCCATTTCAACCTCATCAAGGGTAGAGGCGCCAGTTGCAATGATCATTGGCTTCTGCTTCTTTGCAACATGAGACATAAAATCATGCCAACCTAAGTCACCGGAACCTATCTTAAAAAAATTTACGAATTTATCTACAAGCTCTACAGCCCCGAAATCATAAGGAGAAGTTGAAAATTCTATTTCAGCTTTCTTACACTCATTATATATTTCTTCAGTCCAATCTCTTTTAAAATGATAATCATCATATATTTCAGCCACACTTTTTTTCCAGTCACTTTGATGAGTTTTAAGTGAAGTTAATTTATTGAACTCAACATCATTTACAATTTTATCGGCAAGAAAATGTTGAAATTTTGCACAATCTGCACCAGCCTCTTTACTTATCCATACTAATTCTTTGGCTCTTGTGAGGTCGCCATCGTGATTTGCTCCTATATCAGCAATGTAGTATGGCTTATGCTCTAAACCAACATAGGTATTGTTAAGTTTAATTTTTCTCATTTGTATAGTTACTGTGTTTGTCTAAAAACATCTTGCACTAAAAAGCCGTCAGTTTCCTTATTTATGTCAAAATTTTCTACATTTATTTTTTCAACAAAAGATTTGCATGCAGATAGAAAACTATTAATTTCAGAATCTCTATGATCCTCTGCAAGTGCAATAAACATGTTAAAAAGGTGTTTATTCTCAATCATATGCTTTTGGATAGCAGTTTTAATTTTAATTCTATATCTTTGATCTTTTGCAAAAAAAACAATTTTTCCACAATAACCCCTAACATCAATCCCCAATTCATCGTTGGTTATATTGTTAAATATATTAGCGATCGACTCTTTTAAGAAATTAGTTTTTTCATTTAAGCGGTTAAAGAAATCACCACTTAAATAATCTAACATGAAATCAGCTGCAGCAAGACCAATTGGATCTGAAGCATGTGTAAAAGAAAAAAATACATCTTGAAACTTTTCCATGTTTTCTTTTTTTCCAACCACTGCACTTACAGGAACACCATTTCCAAGAGCTTTTGCATAGCAAGCTAAATCTGGTTCTATACCAGTAAGCCCAATAGCTCCTTGAGGATGACATCTAAATCCAGTCCAACACTCATCAAATATAAGAAGAGCTCCTTCTTTATGACACAGTTCTTTCGCTAAAGTTAAAAATTCTAAATCTGGTTCATCTGCAATCATTGGTTCAATAATGAGGCAAGCAATTTCACCTCTATTATTTTTAAACATTTGCACAAGATCATCTTTGTCAAACCCAGCTATTTTTTTTGTGAGCTCTTTTACATTTTTTGGAACACCATAATCTCTAGTAGTAGCACCTATATACCAATCTTGCCATCCATGGTACCCATTGCAAAGAATCAAATCCTTTTTTGTTATATATCTTGCAAGCCTTACTGCAGCAGAAGTAACATCAGAGCCATTTCTTGCAAATCTTACCTGCTCACCAAAACCCAATTTACCAAGTAATTTACTTGCAACATCAAATTCATACTCACCCGGTATAGAGAAACCAACCCCTTTATTGAGCACAGACGTTATATGATCATTTAAATTTTTAAAATTATATCCTTTAATTATAGGACCAAGACCCATTGACCAGTCGGTAAAACTTCCAATATCTGTAACTACTTCAACTCCATTTGCAGTCCTTGCAAATTTGGGTGATATTCCGTTTGGATATTGATGATATGCTTTTGAAAATGTGTGGCTTTTATCTGGAATAATTTCAAGGTTTGACATCGGGTATAGTATAATACTCGCGTCAATGAATAGTAAATTAAATATTGCTTTTATCAAAAATAATCTAAAAACATTATCCTTAATTTTTCTAGCTTCTATTCTAATTTCTCCTTCATTAACCTTACTAATTCCGAATGTTTATACATCTGAGTCAAAAGTATCAATAAATAAAATTTATGAGACTTCATCAAGTGCAATTGGTGGAGTGCCTCAACTAAGCTTTGGAAATGTTTTTGGTCTTGAAAGTAATTTAAATGCAAAAGCATCAGAAGGGTTTGAGAGAATAACTTCAAGAATTTTCTTCAGAGAGCTAATGCAAGATCCTAAATTTTCATCTCTAAACGCAAATTTTAAGAATAATAAAGATTTTGAGGAGATGTTTAGAGACTACAAGCAATCATTTGAGTTTAAACCATCTGATGGATCAGAGGTATTTTATATATATTTTTCGTCAGAAGATCCTGAAGTTTCCCAAAAATCATTGTCAATTATTTTAGATAAAATCAACAGTGACTATAAAGCTGAACTTGCAGAGGAAACGTCCGTGGCAATCAATTATTTAACTAAGCTTTTAAATGAAACTGAGAATTTCGATGTTCGACAAAGAATTATTCAACTACTATCAATAAACCTTACTAAAAATACAGTATCAAACATTGAAAAAAATACTCTATTTAAAATAATAGATCCTCCGAACAAACCATTTTTTAAGTCTTTTCCAAATAGACCAATACTGTCGATAATTATTTTCTTAGTACTAATATGTGTATTATTTACTTGCTTTTTGTTGTATATTAGTTTTTTTTCAAAAAATGATAGAACTTAAAAATTCAAATATTTTAATAACCGGCGCAACTGGATCATTTGGGTCCAAATTTATCCCTATGACCTTAGAAAAATATAATCCTAAAAGGTTGGTGGTATTTAGCAGAGATGAAATGAAGCAATGGGATATGGCAAAAAATTTTCAGAATGACGAACGTGTAAGATTTTTTATAGGTGATGTAAGAGATAAAGATAGGCTAAAAAGAGCTCTTGATGGTATCGACTATGTAGTTCATGCTGCTGCAACTAAAATTGTTCCAACCGCAGAATATAATCCATTTGAATGTATTAAAACAAATATAAATGGTGCAATGAACGTTATTGATGCATCATTAGATTGTTCAATTAAAGGAGTTGTTGCTTTATCAACTGACAAGGCAAGTAGCCCAATAAATCTTTATGGTGCGACCAAATTAACTTCCGACAAGTTATTTATTGCAGCAAATAGTTTTGGAGGTGGTAAATGTAAATTTTCTGTTGTCAGGTATGGCAACGTAATGGGCTCAAGAGGTTCAGTCATCCCTTTCTTTTTAAACCTTTTAAGAAATGGAATTAAAGAGTTCCCAATTACAGATCCTCTTATGACTAGATTTATGATTACGCTAGAAGAGGGTGTTAATTTGGTTTGGAAGGCTTTTGAAGACATGGTTGGTGGGGAGATTTATGTAAAAAAAATTCCTTCAATGAAGGTTGTTGATATTGCAAATGCCATTTGCAAAGAAGCAGCTCAGAAAAATATTGGGATTAGGCCTGGTGAAAAACTGCATGAGCAAATGATAGGTATTGAAGATAATCCTTTCACTTACGAGTATGATGATTATTATAAGATTTTGCCTTCTATTTATGGCTGGGAATTAGACACACACAGAATTAAAGATGGAAAAAAAGTTCAAGAAGACTTTTCATATACTAGCGAGAATAATCATGAGTGGATGTCGTCTAAGACCTTAGAGGGTTGGATTGCAGATAATATTGATAAGATAGGAAAAATATAGTTGTTAGAAAAGCTAGTTATAGGAGCAGCTCAATTTGGTTTGCCCTATGGTATTAACAATACATCAACAAAACCTTTAAGCCGGCAGAAAGTACATGAAATTCTTGAATGTGCCTCCAATTTTAATATTAATGAGATAGATCTTGCTGAAAATTATGGTAATGTTTATGAGAAGTTAAAAAATTTTGATTTATCTAATTTTCAAATTACAACCAAAATATCTATACAAAATTCTTCAGAAAGTCTCTATGATTACTTTTCAAAAAAAATAGATTACTTGCGAATAAACTCATTTAAGTCAATCTTAATTCATAACCCTGAAGATCTTTATAGTAAAGATATTAATAAACTTATAAGTGACATTGAAAAAATCAGAGAACTTGGGATTACACAAAAAATTGGCATATCTGTATATAATTTTAATGAAATCCTTCAAGCCAGAAAAATCTTTTCGCCCGAAGTCATACAGCTCCCATACAATTTCTTTAACAGAAATACTTTGAATAAAGTATGTTCAAATAAAGATAGGGAAGAAATTTATATTCGTTCGATTTTCTTGCATGGTGCTCTATTAAAGTCTAAAACAAGAAAATTAATTGAATTAAAGAATAAAAATATTAAAGAATTTAAAATCTATGATAATTATTTGTTGCAGAATGATTACTCCCACATTCAAGGTGCCCTTTCAACTGTGCTAGATGCAAAGGGCATAAATAAAATAATTATAGGAATTGATGGTAAAGAGCAATTGCTTGAAATTATCAATCAAATAAAAAAATTAAAAAAACCCGTATCAATTCCAAAAATTAAGGTTAAAGATGAACTAGCTGATCCGAGGTTGTGGTAGTGAAAAAAAACATTTTAATTTTAGGTTCATCAGGTCTTTTAGGGAGTTATCTGGTAAAAACGCTCTCAAAAAATCACACTATTTTTAGTTCATCAAGAGACTTAGATTCAGATTTTATATTTTCTTTTCCTACATTTGAGAGTGACCTGACACAATTCATTAACAAAAACGATATTGACTACATTATTAACACTATTGGATACACTAATGTAGATTTATGTGAGGAAAATCCACACCTTGCTTATGAATTAAACTCAAAGTTAGCAGGGTCAGTGCTAAATTCAATAAATAATTCTCCCAATGATTGTATGCAAATATATATATCGACAGATAGTTTTTATAGTAATGGTAATTCAATAGAACAAGATGTATTGCCAGAGAGCATCTACTCTTTTACTAAGCTTCAGGGAGAAAATTTAGCAGATCAGCGCAGAGCAATTATTTTACGAACAAATTTTTATGGCAAATCATGCAGCAAGTATAAAATAAGTTTTTCAGATTGGATTTTGGAATCATTAAAAAAAGATCAAACAATTAATGGTTTTGAGGATGTAATTTTTTCTCCTATTTCGCTTGAAAGGCTTTCTTCATGTATCCAAGCAATTTTAAAAAACCCCATCCCTGGAATATTCAATCTTGGAGCAATCGATTCAATTTCAAAATATGAATTTTGTCTTATGGTGGCTGAGAAGTATGGATATAGTGTAAATAATATAAAACCTATAAAGGCAAGCTCTCTCAACCTTAATGCTATAAGATCAAACAATATGTCAATGAATAGCGAAAAGTTTTTCTTTGACTATGGCTTGAAAAACAAATATATTGGCCAAGATATTGAGGATCTGATTTAAATGATACAAGACATACTGAATAAGATTTATCGCCTTCCTCTAAATAATAAACAAAGAACATTCTTCAATAGCCTCATATCACCAAAAAAAAATTTAGAACTTTCAGATGAAGAGTTGTCTATCCTTAATGCATTAGAGCATGATGGTTTTTGTGTCATGGATGGTCAATCTATTCTAGATATTGAGGCATTAGCTCGTGAAACAAAAAAATGTTTCAAAGATAAAGAAAAGATTGAGTTCTCATTGCAAAATACTGAGTCTGACTTCAATGGAATAACATATGCTGACAGACAGATGCTATTAAACTCAGATGTTATAAAAGGATTTTGTGAGCTAGAAATTTTTCATATAGTTGCCAGAGCCTATCTAGGAGTAAATGCTAAAATAGGAAATATTAGCGCCTGGAGAACTGAAAAATTTCAATTTCCCACAAATGCTCAGTATTTTCACAGAGATTTTGATAACTTTAAGTGGTTAAAAATTTTCATATATCTCACTGATGTAAAAGACGAGAATGGCCCTCATTCATATATCCCTAAATCCCATAACAGCAAAAATCACCTGAGATTTAGCAGAATTGAAGATAAAGATATCGCAAACCTAGAAAAACCAGTAGAGATAATAGGCAAAGCTGGAACAATTATTTTTGCTGATACTTTGGGCATTCATAAAGGTGTGCTGCCTAATGAAGGTTTTAGAGATATTTTACAAATTACATTAGCGCCACTAAAAATTGCTTATACAAATTACGATAATCTCAAAGCCCCTAACGATAATATGTGGTCACTATTTAGATAATGGGAACTCTTCTAGTAGATATCGCCTCAAGAGAAAAAGAATATATTTTTGATTTAGCAAAATTGTTACAAACGCAATATGATATATATGTCGATGATCAAGATGGTTATTTCTTACCAAAAGGTTGCAATTTTTTTGAAAGGAATAAAATAGATTCTGACTTTATTATTACCCCAAGCTATTCGTCCCACAGAACTTATTATTTAAGACTTAGATCTTTGTTTTCAAAAGCACCACTTGTTCTATACCATAGTGAGCAGATAGTCCATCCAGATTTTCTTTCTGACAAACTAGATTATCGTGGTGGAAGTAAATTTCTTAGCGATATAGCTTTACATTTGACATGGGGCGTAGATTTTGCCCAAACACTAATTAGTAGAGGCGTAGACCCAAAAAAAATTGCAATAGTTGGGTCTCCAAGGGTAAAAAATAAAATTAAATTGCAATCCAAATCAATTAATACCATCAAGAAAATCTTAGTAATTACATCTTTTGATCCAGCTGATTGGACTGAGGAGCAATGGCTAAATGAGTGCAAAACCTATGATTATGATCCAGAAATTAGGATGCATAAAAAATATTTTAATTCACGAAAAGCATTTCTTTCATTACTGAAAAATATAATTAAGCAAAATAAAGGTATTGAATTTGAATTAAGAACACATCCAGGTGAGAGTCTAGAATATTATGCTGAAAGATTAGGCAACTTTAAAAATGTAAAGATGCATAAAGGCGATGATAAGCCTCTTAGTAAATCTTTAGAAGAAATTGATTTTGTTATCTCTCCTAATCATTCCACCATAGTGTTTGATTTATATGCTTTAGGGGTAAATTATGCCTTAGTTAATACTGAAGCAATTACAGATAATCTTTACCCAAAGGAAGCATATCGTTCCATCAGCTATAAAGATGTTTCAGACCTAGCAGCTCTAATAAACTTTTCTAATAAATCAATAAAAAATATGGAAAAACACTTTGAGCATATTTTTAGCATTAATAGCATTGATGTTGAAGAGAGAATTTTGAAATCACTTGAATTGATTAATGAATGTAACAATAAATTTGATTTCAAAGATATATTCAACATTTCAAAACTTTATTTTAAATATGCCATTTCTCAAGTATCAATAAATATGTCTAATATTTTGCCCTATAATCCTATAGTGGAAAAATTAAAACATAATGAAAGAGAATGGATAGAACTAGGCCATGGTCTTGCAAAAAATGGTCCTGTAGTTTTTAAAAAATTAAATAAAAATACCAGTAGTGCAAAAATTAATATATGTAAAAAAACTGGAGTGAATATTGTTGAGTAATTTATTTTTAAAGACATATTTCTTTTTCTTAAGGTTGGTTAGAGGCTTCAAAAGGAGAATAATCTTTTTAAGATTGGGTTATAAGCCAAATGCAGACATATCACATGATTTAAGAATTAAAGAGCCGAAAAATATCACTATAGGTAATAATGTCAAAATAGGTGAGGAAGTAACAATTGGCGCTATGTGCAATGTAGTAATTGAAGATAATGTGACAATTTCTCAAGGCGTACTAATTGAAACAGGAAGTCTATCTTTATCAGAAGGAACAAGAGAACATAAATGCAAAAGGATACATATCAAGAAAGGTGCATGGTTGGCTGCTAGATGCATAATACTTGGAGGTGTCACGATAGGTGAGGGTGCGTTGATAGGTGCAAATAAAGTTATAAGAAAAGATGTAAATCCAAGAGAAATTATCAATTAAGACCTTTATAAGATAACTTATGCCAAAAAATTACAACGTACTAGTCCCCAGAATTGACTATAGTGGACCAGTAAGACTTGCTATTGACCTTGCTCAATCCGCCTCTGAATCAGGTTATATAGTGAATATATATTATCTTAACGGAAAATATAGCCAACAAGATTTAGAATTTGAAGCAAATGTAAAAAAATTAACTATTAGAGATTTTTTTGCGATAAATGAAAATCTTCATTCGCACTGCATGAGGCCGGACATAATAAATGGAATTTTATGTATGTTTAGGAAAAATTTTATCTCTTTAACCACTATCCCAAGCCATGTATATGATGATATTAAATTCGACTATCCAGAGTGGAAAGTAAATATATTTTATTTTTTTTGGAAATTAGCAATTTCAAATTTAACCCATAGGGTTGTTATAACCGAAACAATGTTGAATTATTATCTTAAAGAGCTCCCAAAACTAAAGTTCAAATTAATTTTTCATTCAAGAAGAATGAATAAAAAATCTTTACAAGATAAAAAAATAACTTGGAAAATACAGCAGCTAAGGAAAAAATATGCAAATTTAATTTGTTTTATTGGGGGGATAACAGATAGAAAAAACATTTTAGCTTTAGCGAATTCACTGGAAAACAATGAAAAGACATGTCTAATCATTTTTGGCGATGGGCCTAATAGAGATTTAATTTTAGATATTGAAAAAAGATCAAATAATATTGCATATTTTGGCTATAGTAGCAGCCCATCTACATATTTAGCTGAAGTTGACCATTTGATATTGCCATCATTAGCAGAAGGCCTTCCAACAGTAATACTTGAGGCAAAAGAAATGGGAAAGTTAACACTAATGTCAGATATTGAGCCTCATAGAGAGCTAGAAAAACTAAAGTTTGGGTTAACTTTTGACCATGTAAATTTTTATAACTTAGAGGAAAAAATCAATCAACTAAAAGAGCTTGGCTTAGATGTTAATTACATTGAAGAGTCGAAAAAAATTTATCAAGCCAACTTCAACCCGAAAATAAATTTTAGGAACTATGAAAAACTCTTCTAATATCCTTGTTATTTCCAATGGGTTATTGGGTAGCAACATTGCACACCATCTAAATTGTGATTTGATTTCTCACAAAAAAGTATTTTCAGAAAGCTTAGAAAAATATGATTTTGTAATAAATACATCATTTGATGAAAAGATGTTAACAGCCGAACTGAATAGAGAAGCTTTTGATTTTAAGCTCATAGATAAATTGGCAGACACTAATTCAAAATATGTCTTTTTTTCGACTAGAAAAGTTTATGGTCGATATGGTGGAGAATCATTCAAAGAGAATAGTATTTGTGCCCCAATATGTTTTTATGGAAGAAATAAACTCATGCTAGAAAAATACATACAACATAGATTGACTAACAGGAACTACCTAATTCTTAGGCTGCCAAATATCTATGATCCAGAGTCATTAAATAAGAGAAATAGTTTTCTTGGAACCTTTGGGTTTAACTTAATTCATGAAAATGAAGTCAGATTAAATTGTTCTTTGAAGACTTATAAAGATTTTCTATCTGTTAAAAACTTTCTGGTTTTATTCGATCAGATTTATCATAAGACTGATTTAAATGGAAAAATTTTGAATATATCAATTGGGGAGAAAATATCATTAAGCACAGTTGTAAAAATGGCTGAACATTACTTCACTGATCTAAAAATTATCTATGATGAAGCAACGGATGATAGTTTCTTGCTTTCCAACTGTTTGTTATCTGAATATGCTAATATTAGCTGGTGTGTTAGCAATAAAATCGAATTGGATAACCACTTCAAATTAATTTCAAAACAAAAAATATGAAAATTGTAATTACAGGAGGAGCAGGTTTTATAGGTTCATATATTGTTGAATGCTTTGCATCAAAAAGTTACGTTGTCTCGATTGATGTAATTGACAAGATGACATATGCAGCACATGAAGAAAATCTAAAATTTATCTCAAACAAAGAAAAAGTCTCCTTGCATAAATTTGATATTCTTGATCAAGCCAAGGTAAGAGATCTAATAAAAAATAAGGATGTAGTAATACATGCTGCCGCAGAGAGCCATGTTGATAATTCATTTGAGAGCTCTATCTTGTTTACTAAGTCAAATACCCTTGGTACTCATATACTTTTAGAAGAGTGCCGAAAAGCAGAATTGAAAAAATTTCTTCATATTAGTACTGATGAAGTCTATGGAGAAAACAATACAGAAATACCACATGATGAAAAATCACATTTTAATCCATCTAACCCATACTCTGCTTCAAAAGCAGGAGCTGAGATGATTGTGAAGAGTTATATAGAATCATATGACATGGACATTACTATTTTTCGGGCAAATAATATGTATGGATCAAGACAATTTCCTGAAAAGCTTATACCCAAGACAATTTGCAGGTTATTGCAGAATAAAAAAGCAGAAATACATGGAACTGGTAAGAATAAGAGAACATTTCTGCATCCATTAGATTTTTCTAAAGCACTAGAATTAACAATTTTAGAGCAAACTCAAGAAAAAATTTTGAATGTTGGTAGTGAAGATGAATATTGCAACATAGATATTGTTAAATTAATTTGTAAAAAGATGGGAAAAAATTTTGATGAAAGTGTTGAGTTCATAAAGGATAGGCCCTTTAATGATTCTAGGTACTATATTAATTATGAAAAGATTCAATCATATGGATGGAGGCAAAAAAGGCATATTTATAATGATTTAGATGAAATTATTGAATGGTACAGTAAGAACCTCTTTAGGTACAAAGTAGTTTGAAAAATATACTAATAATTTCTCCTCACTTTTATCCAGAAAACTTTATTATTAATGAAATATCAAATGAATTATCAAATGATTTTAAAGTTACAGTCCTAACATCACAACCAAGCTATCCAGAAGGCAAAATCTTTAAAAAATATAACGGCCTTTCTTTTAAAAACGAAAACCATAACCGTTTAAAAATTATAAGGGTTCCAACCTGGCCAAGAAGGTTATGTGGCATAAAAATTATTGACCTTGTATTCAATTACTTTTTCTATATATTTTTTAGCACTATTAGGTTTTTTCTTATGCACCAAAAATATGATCATGTCTTTATTTTTGGTATATCACCTCTTTTTTCTGCACTCATTCCGATCATGGCAAAAAAAATTCTATTTAAGAAATTTAAAATAACACTGTGGGTTCAAGATATATGGCCTCAAAGTATTTATGAATCTGGATATTTAAAACAAGGAGTTGCAAAAAACTTTTTTGAGTTTTGCATGAGAATAATCTATAGAAATTGCGACCTTATTCTATCTCAGTCCTCTTCCTTAAGAAATTATCTTATCTCAAATTATGGTATTGCAAATGTTGAACTTGTGCATAATCCATCTTTTGATTTCAAAACAAAGCATCCGTCTTCCATCAAGAAGCCTGTAAAAATACTTTATGCAGGGAACTTGGGTAATTTTCAATGTATTGAAGATCTGCTGTTTGAAATTTCATCTTGCGATTCTAAATTTCCAAATGTTCAATTTTTAATTGCAGGCGATGGACCAAAAAAAATGGAAGTTTTAAAAGGAGCAAAAGATTTTTCTAATTTAGTATATCTTGGATATTTAAATCAAAGAGATTTAGCAAAAGAAATTGAAAGTGTAGATTTTCTAATTTTAGGCCTCAAAGAATCTGAGGTATCGAAGCTTATAATTCCAAGTAAATTTCAAGCATACTTAAGTTCATCAAGGCCAGTTCTTGTAAGTGCTGGAGAAGAGCTAACTAAAATTATTGATAGATATAATCTTGGTTTCAATTTTAGCTTTGCTAATAAAGGAGAATTAACAGAACTAATACAAAATAAAATTTTAAATATAACTCCTGATGTCTATTCACAAAAAGCTTTTAATTGCAGAAAATTCTTTGAAGAAAACTATACAATCAAATCTACAACTGAAAAAATAAAATTATTACTGAATAAAATATGAAAATTATCGTTTTAGGCTCTACGGGAATGTTGGGTTCACAAGTTTTTGATCATTTTTTTAAGAAAAATTATGAAATAACTGGAACCTTTAGAGGCAAGCTCCCTGAAAAAATGAAAAAAAAGTATAGTGAGAAAAAATTCATAAAAGTTGATGATATATTCTCAAAAAATTTTCTCGATAAATTAAAAAAATATGATTGCATAATTAATTGCATTGGTGTCATAAAACAGAATACAAATATTGATAAAAAAGCGCTGTTTAGAATTAATTCTTCTTTTCCATTCCATATATTTCAAAGCATAAAAAATACAAATACTTATTTTATTCATCTAAGTACTGATTGTGTTTTTTCTGGAAGAGTTGGCAACTATAATGAAGCTCATATACCAGACCCTATTGATGACTATGGGTTGAGCAAACTTTTTGGAGAAGTTAAAGGGAATAATGTTTTAGTTATTAGGACAAGTATTATTGGACACGAATTAAATTCTAGAAAAAGCCTTGTTGATTGGTTTTTGGGTCAAAAAGAAATTGAGGGGTTCTCAAAGGCATATTTTACTGGACTTCCAACCGAAGAAATTGCAGAAATCATAGAAAAATATCTAATTCCAA
>MDTB01166074.1_pt1 | contig 18791 bp, 18 predicted proteins | sample 811161 | NCBI WGS metagenome assembly MDTB01 (sample SAMN05326650, study PRJNA326480) | marine metagenome | isolation source: seawater | place: Mediterranean Sea | collected 2009
TAAGATTTTGTTAAATTTACTATTTAAAATAGCATATGGTCAAAAAATTCTTCATACTTTTAAATCTTACGAAAGGGACTGATAGAATTAGGTTAATTACGTTAATTTTTTTTTTATTGGTGCTATCAATTTTAGAGACAATTGGTGTGGGAATTATAATTCCATTATTAGGCATAATCATAAATGAGGAATTGATTAAAAATTCTGAATATGGCCTTATTTATTATAATTTTGTGGAAAATTTTTACATTCTTGAAAATTCAAACAATAGTATGATTATAGTATCTTCTATAATTACAATTTTTTTTTTCTTTTTTAAATTTTTATTCATAATTTTTACTACTTACTTTCAACAATATTTTTTATTTTCATTTAATCAAAATTTAAGTGAAAGATTAATGAAAAGTTTTGCTAAAAAAGATTTAAATTTTCATATAAAAAAAAACTCCTCGGAAATGATTTCAGACTTGATAGAGGAAGTGAATGAAACAATATCGGTCTATTCTGCTTATATTACTGCATTTACAGAGTTTGTGATTTTTATATTTGTTTCAATGATTTTATTATATTCAATAAAATTACAAGGAGCTGGACTATTATTACTCTTTTCAGCTATCGGTTATTTAATATTATTATTTACAAAAAAACAGTTAATAAATTTGGGAAAAATAAGACAACTTCATTATTCAGAAAGATTTAATTCTGCAAGAGATTTATTTACTTCAATTAAGGAAATAAAAATTTTTGGTGTAGAAAATTTTTTTTTAGAAAAATTTAATTTAAATAACAAAATACTGAATAAGACATCAGTTCCAAAACGAGTTTATACTATAATTCCAAGATCTGTTTTGGAATTTATTGCAGTCACTGCAATATTTTCTATTCTAGCATTTTTAACTCATAAAAATGAAAATAAAGTTGATGAAACTATTTTAATTTTGGGTATTTTTGTTGCTGCCGCAACTAAAATATTTCCATCTATATCGAAAATTATAACCAGTTTTCAAACAATAAAATTTGGTGATGTGGCACTTAATAAGATTTCACAATATTTAGAAAATAGAAAATTAATAATAGAGGATGATAACTTTAATTCTGTAGATAATATTAATTTTGAAGATGAAATTGTACTGAAAATAAAAAAATTTATTTATCCAGAAACAAATAAAATTATTTTAGAAAATAAAATAATTAAAATACGTAAAAATCAATGTATTGGTATTTATGGATCTAGTGGTATAGGGAAAAGTACCTTAGTTGATATTATTATGGGTCTCCAGCCATTTTATAATAAAGAGAACCAAATGACAGTAGATAAAATTGATATTACCAATTCATTAAAAAATTGGAGAAAGAAATTTGGATATGTAGGGCAAAATACTTATTTTTTAAATGATACAATTGAAAATAATGTTGCTTTTGGAAGGTCACCAATAAACATTAATCAGGATTTAATTGTAGGTGCTCTAAAAAAAGCGAATATACTGGATTTCGTAAATAGTTTTCCAAAAAAAACTAAATCAATATTAGGAGAGGGAGGTTTAAATTTTTCAGGAGGCCAAAGACAAAGATTAGGTATTGCGCGTGCAATATATCAAGATCCTGAAATATTAGTTTTTGATGAAGCGACTAATTCGCTAGATTTAAAAACTGAAAAATTAATCATGGATACAATTGAGCTTTACAAAGGTTTTAAAACAATGATAATTATTTCCCATAGAATTGAGAACTTATCTTTTTGTGACGAAATAATAAAATTAAATGACAAAAATTAAACTTATAGCTGAAATTGGCTGGAATCATATGGGAAGCATTAGTCTTGCTAAAAAAATGATAAAAGCAGCAGCTAATAGTGGGGCTGATATTTGCAAATTTCAAACATGGAGAGTGGAGAATTTAAAATCAGGTCCTTGGGATGATGATGGTAGAAGAAAAATATATAATAAGGCTCAGCTAAAAGAAAAAGACTATAAAATTTTATTAAAAGAATGTAAAAAAAATAAAGTTGAATTCTTAACATCAGTATTTAATGTTAATGACATAAAATTTATAAAAAAATTAAAGGTTAATAGTATTAAAATACCTAGTCATGAAATATACAATTTAGAATTAATTAATGTTGCATTAAAAAATTTTAAAACAATTTACTTATCATTAGGTGCTGCGACAGAAACTGAAATTAGAAAAATTTTTAAAATTGTAAACCACAAAAAGAATAATAATAAAAATATTTTTTTGATGCATTGTGTTTCTAGTTATCCTCTTTTAGATGAAAATGTAAATTTGCCTAAATTAGAGTTTATAAAAAAATTTACACATAAAATAGGTTATAGTGGTCACACCAAAGGCATTGACGATTCAATTGCTGCTATTTCAATGGGCGCAAAAGTAGTTGAAAAACATTTTACTATAAACAATAATTTGCCTGGAAGAGACAATCTGAATGCAATATTACCCAATAAATTTCTTGAACTAAAAAGATTTAAAGATGTATATGAAAAAATGTCAATTAACAAAGGTTATGGATTGCAGAATTGTGAAAAGGACATATTTAAAAATTATAGAGGTAGATGGTCAAAATAAATAGAAAAATTTCTGTTGTAATTAGGGTTAAAAATGAAGAACGATGGATAGGACATTGTATCCAGTCAGTTTTAGATATGATTGATAAGCCAGAGATTGTGATAGTTGATAACAATTCAACAGACGATAGTATAAAAATTTCTAATTTATTTATTGAAGATCCGGCTTTAGACAATAAGAATAAAAATTATACTAAAATGAGGTTAGTAAAAATAGACAATTACTCACCCGGAAGAGCAATAAATCTTGGAGTTAAAAATTGTTCTAATCAGTATATTTTAGTTATTTCTGCACATTGTGTTTTAAAAAAAATAAACTTAAACAAATTGATTGATTATTTAGAAAATAATGTAGCAGTTTTTGGTAAGCAAATTCCAATATTAAATGGAAAAAAAATTAACAAAAGATACATTTGGAGTCACTTTGGTGATAAAAGCATCAACAACATGTTTTCTAAATTAGAAAATAGATTTTTTTTTCATAATGCCCTATCTTTTTTTAAAAAACAATCAATAACCAAGTATCCTTTTGATGAAAAACTAGTTGGAAAAGAAGATAGGTATTGGGCACAACATATTATAAAAAACCTAAAAAAAAATATTTTATATTCACCAGATTTTGAAGTAGAGCACCATTACACACCTGATGGAAATACTTGGAAAAGTTTTTAATTTTTAATTATAAATAATGAATTTAATTAAATTAATTAAATTAATAACATCTAAATTACTACAAAAAATAGATTTAATTTTATTAAAAAAAGAGAAATATTTATTTCTTAGCAGATCGCACCCATATTTAAGAACATTAGATCTCATACAAAAAAATATTCTTAACAAAAATAAAATAATATTTGAAGTAGGAGGAGGTATTGGGGATAGGGTGAAATATTTAAATAGATCACTAAAAGGTAATAACAAATTTTACATTTTTGAACCTAATAACTATTTATTTAAAAATTTAAAAAAAAATCTTTATAATGAAAATAGATTTAAAATTTATAATTTTGGTTTTTCTAAATTAAATAAAAAAGCTAAATTATATGTTACAGAAGATCCTTTGTTAGCAAGCAATTATAAAGCTTTATTTACAAAAAAATTTAAAACACAAATATCTCAATTTTATAAAATGAAAAAATTTATTAATGATAATAAAATCAACAAAATAGATTGTTTATTAATTAATACCCAAGGAAGTGAATTGGAAATTTTAGAATCAATGGAAGAGAAAATAAAAAAAACAAAATTAATATTTATTGAAGTTGATTTAGTGCCGAGATACGAATTAAACAATAACAAAAATTATTTGATTAAAATTCTAAGTTTTTTTAATGATAATGGTTTTTTATTGGTAGATATTACTTTAATTAAAAATGAAAACTCAAAAAGTAAGATTAAAATGTTAGAATTAGCTTTTTTAAAAAATTAATAATATTTTTTTATGAAAATACTTGCGATTACATTAGCTAGAGGTGGATCTAAAAAAGTAAAAAATAAAAACATAAAATTGCTTAATAACAAACCTTTAATTTGGTATACAATTAGTGAAGCGAAAAAAAGTAAATATATAGATGATTATATTGTTTCTACAGATTGTGAAAATATAAAAAAAATATCAAATAAATTTAAAGCATCAGTTCCATTTTTAAGACCTAAGCATTTGTCCTCGGATATTGCCAAATCAAGCTCAGCCTTAATTCATGCTGTTCAATTTATGGAAAAAGAAAAAGGATTTAAATATGATGTGATAGTTGAATTAATGTGCACTTCACCATTTAAAAGAGCCAATGATATTGATCTATGTATTGAAAAATTAATAACCAAAAAAGCAGATTCTGTTATAGCTATGAAACAATTGTTTGACCATCATCCCGCAAGAATAAAAAAAATTGTTAGTGGTAAAATTAAAAACTTCTGTATTGATGAAAAGATTGAGTCTAGAAGGCAGGATTTAAAACCAAAAGCTTACGTTAGAGCTGGTGCAATTTATGTTTTAAATAGAGATTACCTTATGAAAAAAAAACAAAGGTATGGTTCAAAAAAAAGCTATGCTTATATTTTGCCAGATAAACGATCTATTAACATTGATGAAGAAATTGATTTTTTAATGGCTGAGAGTTTGATAAAAAGTGAAAAATAAAATTTTAATTATTACACCGATTAAGCATATTGACGGTCTTTATGTTGAGTTAAAAAAAATTGGTAAAATTAAACTTTATGAAAATATATCAAAATTAGAGTTTTTAAAGCTTCAGAATGAATACGAAGCTATATTTACAAATCCAAATAAATCTAAAATTTTTTTAGGTGAGCAAAATCTTAAAAAATTCTCAAGGCTGAAAGTTATTTGTACTGCCTCAACAGGTACCAACCATATAGACTTGGATTATTGTAAAAAAAAAAATATTAAAGTAATAAGTATAACAAGAGATAAAAAAGTAATTAAAAAAATTTCCTCAACAGCTGAACTAGCTTTTGCATTAACTTTATCATCAATTCGAAACATCATTCCAGCATACTTAGATGTTCAATCAAAAAATTGGGATTATGAAAAGTTTATAGGACGACAAATGAATTATTTGAACGTTGGAATAATTGGATATGGAAGATTAGGTAAACTTTTTCATAAATATTGTAAGTCTTTTAGAGCTAATGTTAAAATATTTGACCCTTACATAAAAAATCGATCAAAACTTTTTACTTCGTTAAACAAATTATTAAAAAATTCTGATGTGATATCCCTTCATATACATGCCAATAATAATTATAAATTTTTAGATAGAACAAAATTAAATTTAATGAAAAAAAATGTAACAATTGTCAATACTTCAAGAGGAGAAATTATTGATGAAAAAGCAGTAGTTACTTTTTTAAAAAAGAATAAAAAAGCCAAAATAGCATCAGATGTTCTATTTGATGAAATAAACGATAAATTTTCTGGCATTTTATATAAATATTCATTAAAAAATAGAAATCAGGTAATAATCACACCGCATATTGGTGGTATGACTACAGAAGGACAAAAAATAGCATATGTTCATGCTGCTAATAAATTGGCGAGATTTTTAAAATGAGCGAAATAATAACCATTAAACCAAAAGAAAAACAAAAGGGTTTTTTAAGTGAAAATCTTGTCTTAAATAAAACTCCTATTGATCATGAAACTGTTTATAAAAAAATAAATGAAATAAAGTTTCTTAAAAATAATGAAATTATAGAGAAATATATAATTGCATACGAAGAATATTTTAAAAATAAAAAACTTAATTCAATAATCCCCAATGAAATAGATAGACTTGAATTAGAAAATTTAGATGCACATAAATTAAAGAGATACTTGGATTATAGATATAAATACAAAATATATTCTGAAGAACAAATACTAGAAGACTACCCACCTTGTATTCAAATTGAGCCAACGTCAGTGTGCAATTATAGATGTGTGATGTGTTTCCAAAAAGATAAAACATTCTCAAAAAAATCATCCGGACATATGGGTAATATGAGTTTAGATTTATTTAAAAAAATTATTGATGAATTAAATGGAAATCTTGAGGCGATAACATTAGCATCAAGAGGGGAACCAATGTTGAACCCAAAAATAATTGAAATGTTGGAATATTGTGGAGAAAAGTTTTTAGCTTTAAAAATGAATACTAATGGTTCAATGCTTAATGAAAAAAATATACACAGAATATTATCTACAGGATTAAATACAATGGTATTTTCGGTCGACTCAGCTGACAAAGAGAATTACGAAAAAATTAGAGTTAACGGAAATTTTGAAAAAGTTTTTTCTAATATTAAATTATTTAGTGAAATAAAAAAAAAACATTATCCTGATAGCAATTTAATTATTAGACTTAGTGGTGTCAAAATTAACGATAATCAAAATATAAAAAATATGCAAAACCAATGGGAAGAATTTGCAGATGTATTAGCTTTTACAAATTATACACCATGGCAAAGTTCCTATGAAAATGATATTAATGAAATTACCAGCCCTTGCTCAGAATTATGGAGAAGAATGTTTGTTTGGTGGGATGGAAAAGTAAATCCATGTGATTTTGATTATAAATCAATGCTTAAAACAGGAGATATAGAAATTGAGAAAAATGATAATATTAAAAGATTATGGAATTCTGAAAAATATAATAACTTAAGAAAACATCATATAGAAAAAGCAAGAAATAAAATTAGTCCATGTAATAAATGTATAATGATTTAGAAATTGGTATTTTGGGACTCGGTGCTCAAGGAGCAAAAATTTCAAAAATAATTTATAAAAAATTTAAAAAGAAAATTCTTGTATATAGTAGCAAAAAAAACTTAGAAATTCAAAAATTTGTGCAAACAGACAAAATTGCTCATTTAAAAAAATGTAAAGTTATTTTTATTTGCACTCCAAACTTCACACATTTTAAATATTTAGATTATTATAAAAAAACAGCACAATATATTTTTTGTGAAAAACCACCAATTAATAAAATTAGTGAGTATAAAAAATTAAAAAAATTTCCGAGGAAATATAAAAAAAAGATTTACTTTAATTTTAATTATTTATTCAGCGATAAATATAAAATTTTAAAGAAAAAACACCAATCTAAAAAAACTGAAAAGTTGATAGACATTAGTATATCTGTAGGTAATGGAATTAGTTTTAAAAAAAAATTATTAAGCAATTGGAGATCAAATGATAGAAATATATTTAGTGGAATTGTAGGAAATATAGGCATCCATTATATGAATTTATTAGAAGATTTAATTGGGAATATTAAAATAAATTTTATAGAATTCAAAAAAATTGGAAAATTTGAGCTTCCTGATACTGTTATAATTTCGATTTCAAACAAAAAAAATATAACAGGAAGAATTTTTTTAACATATGCATCACCATTTCATCAAAATATAAAAGCTATTTTTTCAAATAGTATAATTGAAATAGATAATGATAAAATAATAGAATATTATCCACGAAATACATTTGATAAAAAAAATAGGTTCATTAAACCTAAACAAAAAATTATCTATAACAAAAAATCCAGTTCCATTTGGAACAATACTTTAAAGAAATCTGTTGAATATTTTTTGGGCAGTGTAGAAAAAAAAAAAATATTTCCATACAAAAAATTTGACTCAAATTTAGATCAAGCTTTAATGATAATTAAAAAAATGAATGAAAAAAATTAAATTAAGAGATTTTTTTTCAAGTGAAAATTTTTCTGAAGTAGTAATATCACAGGAAGAAACAAAAAAATTATCAAATAATTTGAAATACTTTTGTCGGATTAATCAACCTATATTAACGACGGCTCAAAAAAAAATATATGATTATAAATACAGTGAAATTTTAACTAATAGAGCAATATTGCCTATTACCTATATTTTTTTTGAGCGGTTTACTCGTTCTTATAAATTTTATGAAACTAGAAATAATGACTATGAAACAAACAATAATTTTTATAAATTTGAAAATAATGAGAGTATGGAGATGTTTTCTGAAAGATGTTCTTTTTCTGATAAATTTAATTTATCAATTATATTAAATTTTCTTAAGTTGTTAAAAAATGAAAAAATAAATAAATTTGAAGTAATAAATACTAAACATGATTATGTGTTTAAGGAAAAAAATTTTAAAAATTTTCTTCAACACTATTATCAATTTCAAAAAAGATTTTTAATAAAAATTAATACTGTCTTAGAAAAAATTAATGATAAATTTAATTATTATAAAAAAATTCCAATTGTAAATGCGTCTAATGCAACCTCAGCTTTTACCTATAATGGATTTTATTTAAAATATTTTTCTAAGCTAAGTAATTTAAAATTAATAAATAATAGAGATTTTTCAAAAAGTCTAAGAGATACATTTATTAAAACTTTAAAGGAAAAAAACTTAAATTTAGATATATTTTTTGTAGATTTAAATTTAAAAGATGAAACTAAAAAAAAAATTATTGATTTTTATTTCGAGTTTTTAATGAATAATTATCCAATGTGTTTTTTAGAAAATTTAAAAAGTAACTTTGATTATCAAAAAAAAATTTTAGAAAAATTTAAAGTTAAGAAAATATTTTCCTCAGATGATGAAAGTTCGATTTCAACTTTATTATATTTTGTATCTAAAAATTTGAGTTTTGAAATAATTAAATTTCAGCATAGTGGTCACTATGGGTATTTAAATGATACGTTAGAAATAGACGAGATAGAAGTAAAAAACTCAGATACATTTATATCAAATGGCTGGAATGGTAAAATAAAAAAATATGACAATAAAAATTATGTAAATTTTGTGAAATTACCCTCACCAATGTTTTCTGAGAAAAAAAAATACTTTAAATCGTACAAAGTATCAATTGATAAAAAATTTGATTTTGTTTTTTTACCACAAGCAGTAAAACCTTTTACAAATCCTGTTCAAGGAGCTGCAAATTTTCGGAGAGATGCAATGAAAGAATATGTAAATGAATTTTGGGAGCTAGCTAACTCTCTACATAAAAATAATCTTACAGCAAATATTAAATTTTATAACAGAGTCAGTAAAAATTTTATTAAAAACAATTTAGATAAACTACAAAAAAAATATAAAAATACTTTTTATTTTCAAAATAATTTTAATAAAGGTTTATCAATTAAGCTGATAAATTCTGGAAATGTCATTTTACTTGATCAGCCAGGTACGGCTTTTCTAGAATGTTTAAATTATAATATTCCAATAATGGTTTATTGGAAAAGAAGTTTTTGTGAACCATCAAAAGATTCAATAGAAGTTTTTGAGCAACTTAAAGAAGTTGGTATAATTCATGACCAAACTGGAACCATAATTGAATCTTATAAAGAGTTCAAAATAAATCATAATGAGTGGCTAAAAAATAAAAAAAGGAAAGAAGTAATTAAAAATTTCTGTGAAAGATATGGATATGCAGACTTTAACTGGCAAAATTTATGGAAAAAAATATTAATACAAAATAATGAATATTAAAAAAAAAAATTTCTTAAATAATGGATTCTGTGTTCTCAAAGAAAATTTTTTTAATGCAAATGAATCTGCAAAAATTGTTGAGATTTTAGATGACCTAATAAACGGTAAAAATTCTAATATAGAAGTTAATAAAGAAGTAATGGGAGGTAGATCATTAGCATTAAATTATTTCATTGATGAAAATTTAGAATTAAAAAATTATATTAATAAAATATTTATAGATAAAAATGTTATAAATATAATTAAAGATACCCTCGGAGAAAATTTTAAAATTACAGATGTTGTTTATAGAAAATCTTATCCAGGAGATATTGGCCTAGATATCCATCAGGACCAAGAAGGAGAAAATACAATTATATTAAATTTAAGCAGTGTCGAGAGTTGTGATGGAAAAACTTTTTTTTTAAAATCATCACAGAGATTTAAAAGTATAAAAGATTTAATTAAAAGTGGTTCAATTAGCCATAGATTGTCAAAAGTTTTTAAATTTTTTCTAGATTTTGGAGATTTTTCCATAGGATCAATTTTAATGTTTAATAATAAAGTTTGGCATGGAAGATTTCCCAATCAATCACAAAATATTTCTAGTAGTTTGCTAATTGGGATTTATAAAGAAGGATCGACGATTAATTATGATGATAATAAAAATATTTTTCAAAAAAATAAAAATAAACTAGATTTTAAATATGAATTGGATGTGAGAAGAAATCTTGACGATAATCTTATAAAAAATAAAGGATTAAATAGCTATCAGATATTGTCTAGTAATTTAGAAAAAAATAATAATAATAATTTATTAAAAAAAATAAGTTTAAAAACAAAAATTTACGTATTTATAATTAAGATTATTTATATTCTTAAAGGAGTTTAGTTTTGTTTTTAAAAAAAAAAATAGTTTTTAATTTTCCATCAAAAAAAAAATATTTATTTTATGATTATGTGAAAAGATATGATTGTATAATTAAAGCTCGCTATGAAAAAATTAATTTCAGGGAGGAAATAAATTTTTTTGTACTAATTTTTTCATTATTCTTTTTAAAAAAAAACAAATTCAAACTCAAAAAAACTTACATTGATGCTTATTTTTTTATTGTAAAACCTAAGATAGTTTTTACATTTACAGATAATGATTTGTCTTTTTATAATCTAAAAATTGATTATCTAAACATAAAATTTATTTCTATTCAAAATGGTACGAGGAGTAGAAGTGGAGATATATTTGAACAAAAAAAAAATGATTCAAATCTATTGTGTGATAAAATTTATGTTCATAATAAATATATTAGTAAGGAATATCAAAAAATTATAAAAACAAAAACAGTTACATCAGGATCATTACTTAATAATTTTTATAAAAAAAAAAATGGTATTAAGTATGATTTAACTTTTATCTCTCAATTTGAAAGTAAAGAAAATTTTTCCTTCAAAAATTATTTAGGCAAACCCATATTATGGAAAGAGTATTATAGTGCTGAAAAAAAAGTTTTAAAAATAATTAAAAAATTCGTGAAAGATAATAATCTGTCTTTAAATATTTGTGCTAGATTTCGTTTAAATAATAGTGCTGAAAAAAAATTTTATAATAATATTTTAAAAAAAGATTTTTTGTTTTCTGTTCCAAATAAATACAATAATCAATATGATATATGCGATAAATCAAAATTAGTAGTGTTTATTGACTCAACCCTTGGTTATGAAAGTATATCTAGAGGAAATAAAACTTTAGGTTTTTCAATAAGAAATGAAATTGTTAATGATTATTCATTTAGTTTTGGTTGGCCTAAATATTTTACTTTGAGGGGGCCAAGCTGGATTTCAATTTATGATAAAAAAACAATGTATAAGCTTTTGCATGATAACTTTTTTCTTGATAAAAAGTATTGGAATAAAATTAATAAAAGACACTTAAAAGATTTAATGGTTATGAAAAAAAATAACTTATTAAATTTTGAACTATTTAAATAATAAAAAATATTCTGTTATTTAATTTTTTTAGTTTCATAGATTTATAAGAGGTAGCTAATTTGAAACATCAGGAACGATATTTAATTACCACAGCTGACGAATTAACTTGGAAATTTGACCAACCAGTTATTTTTTTAGGAGAGTGGTGTCTTTTGTATGAACGTAAGCATATATGGAAAAAAATGGATTATTTAGTAGCAAAACCTTATGGTTTAGGAAGATCAAAAAAAGATGCTGATTTTTTTGAAGTAAATAGATTAAATAAAAAATTATTTCCTGAATTTTGTGGAATATTAAATCAGCATTTTAAATCAAATCATAGCATAAGGTTTTGGCAAATCATATTGGGACATTGGTTTAGACATATTTTACAAATTTTATTTAATCGCATCAAAACTCTAAAGCAGTGTTTTGAGCATTACAAAATTTGTGGCACTACGATTTATGATGATAAAAATTTAACATTATCAACAAAAGATCATAACTCTTTATATGATGTATGTAATGAAGATAAATGGAATAATCTTCTAAATGCTAAAATAATAAAATTTTTAGATAAAGATTTTTCTAAGAAATTTTTAAAACTTGAAAATAAAATTAAAATTAATCAGTCTTTAGAAAATAAATTTTTATTCAATCGTCAATCTCTAAAAATGAGGATCTTTAAGTGGTGTCTCAATAAGTATAATAAAATTTCAAAAAATTATTTAAAAGATGATGATGGATTTATCATTAATAGTTATCTTCCTATAAAGAAAGAAATTGAACTTGAATTAGCATTAAGACAATGGCCACAGATGTGGGGTTTTCAAGATATTAATTTTGACTCAAAAAAGATTCTTAACTTACCAAATAAATTATTGCGTACAAAGCTAATGAAAAAATTTATTTATAAGTCTGAGGATGATTTTGAAAATATTGTACGTTCATTATTATTTGAGTTATTGCCAATATGTTATTTGGAGGAATTAAATATTCAAAAAAAAATTGTTGATAAACTTCCATGGCCCAAATCACCAAAATTTATTTTTACCAGTAACAATTATTTTACAGATGAAATCTTTAAGTTGTGGACAGCACTTAAAGTTGAGAAAGGAGTTAAGTATTATGTAGGTCAACATGGTAACAACTATGGTGTCAAAAAAAATTTTTCTCCTCATATAGAAGAGCTAACAGCAGATAAATTTATTACATGGGGATTTAAAGGTAATTTAAAACAACACATTCCAGCTTTTATTTTTAAAACTGCTGGGTTTAAAAAAAAAAAATATAACTCTCAAGGTGGGCTAATATTAATTCAAGAACATTATCCTTTTAGATTTAATACTTGGGATGATGAAAGTGAATATTCGAAATATTTTACTGATCAAAAAAAATTTGTAAGAATGCTTAATGATAAACCTAAAGATAAATTAATTATTAGATTGCATCAAGATTATAAACGTTTCAGATGGAATGAAAAAAAAAGATGGTTAGATTTTGACAATAGACTTAAACTTGATACAGGCGAAATTAATATAAGAAAATTGATTTCAAAAAATAGATTAGTAATTCACAGTTATGACTCGACTGGTATTTTAGAGACATTATCTAAAAATGTTCCAACTTTAGCTTTTCTACAAAATGGTTTTGATGATTTAGAAGATAATGCTATTCCGTATTATCAAATTTTAGTTGATGCTGGTATTGTTCATTTATCAACAGTTTCTCTTGCAAAAAAAGTCAATTATATTTGGGATAAAGTTGACGATTGGTGGAATGAACATTATGTACAAAGTGCAAGGAAAAAATTTTGTAACTGGAATGCTAAATCAAGCTGCAATCCAGTAACTAAGCTAAAGAATATTTTAATTTCTTAAATATATTTATGGATTTATAATTATGATATTATAACCAAATCTTAGAAAGCATATAATTTAAAAATGAAATTAATTTGTTACAAATTTTAATAAATAAATGAATAAAACAAGTAACAAAGTACTTTTGAGCATATGCATACCTACTTTCAACAGAACAGATTGTTTAAAAAATTGTCTTAATTCAATATTAATTGCAAAAAAAAATTATAATTTTAATTTTGAAGTTTGTGTTTCAGATAATTGTTCAACCATAAAAATAGAATCAATTATAAATAAATATCAAAGATATTATAAAATAAGGTTTAATAAAAATAAAAGTAATATAGGGCTGGGTGCAAATATTTTGAAGGCTGTATCTTTGGCAAGAGGACAATTTGTATGGATATTAGGAAATGATGATTTACTAATGCCTTATACATTTAAATATATTGATAAATTATTAAAAAAAAAAAACAAAATTGATTTTTTTTATGTCAATTCATATCATTTAGATTCATCGTTCGTATTTAAGCATAAACAGCCATTTAATATAAAAAATTTACCAAAAAAAATGAATAAATTTTCTACTTATCCGGAGTGTTTTGAGACAGATTTTTTAAATCTGGTTGATTATAATATTTCCTTCGACTTTTTGCTTGGTATGTTTCTTGCAATTTTCAAAAAAGAGAATTGGGATAAAAGTTTATTTAGAATTAACCAAAAATCTTTGAAAAATAAAAATACTTTTTCTACTTTTGATAATACTGCACCTCACATAATAGTTTGGTCAGAAGGATTTAAAAATTCTAAAGCATATTTTCATGCTAAACCTTTAAGTGTTAACTTGTACGGTGTTCGTGAATGGATTGACTTATATCCATTTGTTGAAAGTATACGTATTCCAGAGGCTCTTTACTATTACAGACTTGCAGGTTTAACATCTGATAAATATTATAAAAATAAAAACTATGCACTGAAGAGTCTAATTATAAATTTAATAAAAATTTATTTTTTTAAAAATACTGAAGGTTCAAAATATATAAAAGTAAGAACACATATAATTTCAAACTTATTATATCCCAGTATATATTATGGTTTTGTTTATTTTGTTATAAAAAAAATATTAAGAATTTTAAAAAATTATTTTGAATTATTAAGATGAGAATATTTTTAACAGGTGCTTCTGGTTTTATTGGAAAAAAATTTCTGAATTTAGCTCTAGAAAAAAAACATTTCATTTATGCTGTTTCTAGAAAAAATAAAAAATTAAAACATAAAAATCTTAAATGGCTTATTGGTTCAATTAATAGAAATTGGGATAATGAATTAAAAAAATCTGATATATTAGTGCATTTAGCCTCAGACGGAGTAATAAATAAAAATATCTCATATTCTGAAGCAAAAAAATTTAACATAGATGACTCCATGTCTCTTTTTCGGAATGCAATTAAAAATAATTGTAAAAAATGGATAGTTGCAGGAAGCGTGTCTGAGTATGGAGCAAGTTGTAAGAAGAAAAAAAAATTAAGTAATAAAACTAAACTTAAGCCTGAAACAAATTATGAAAAAACAAAAAGTTCTTTTTCAAAAAAAATAACTTCATTATCAATAAAAGTAAAATCCAAATGTAGAATAATGAGAATATTTCATGCTTATGGAGATGGAGAACATAAAAAAAGACTATTTCCTTCATTAGTTAATGCTGCAAAAAAAAATGAAAATTTTTTTGTTAAAAATGGTGATGAGATAAGAGACTTTATAGATGTAGATGATGTGGCAGAGATTTTATTAGATTCTTGTAATTTTGAAAAAAAAAAAATAATCTCAACTCAAGTATGGCATGTTGCGAGTGGAAAACCCATGTCAATAAGAGTTTTTGCAAAAAAAATATGGAAGAAGTATAAGTCAACTGGTAAATTAACCTTTAATAAGTTAAAGAATAAAAATCAAAAAAATTTTATTTCCGATAAAAAATCAATCTGGAAAATTTAGCATATTTTAATTTAAAAAATATAATTGATTAATATTGGATTTTTTTAATATATATAATTATTATTCTTGATAACAAATAAATAAAAAAATGAATAAATTAAAATTTTTCAAAAAAAAAAAAATTTTTATCACTGGTCATACAGGGTTCAAAGGATCTTGGTTAGCATTTATTCTTTATTTAAGTGGTGCAAAAGTTTTAGGTTACAGTTTGAAACCTAAGAATAAATTCGATAATTTTTATTTATTAAATTTAGATAAAAAAATTCAAAATCATTATGGTGATGTTAGAAATGAAAAAGATTTGAAAAATCAAATTAAAAAATTTAAACCTGATATAATTTTTCATTTAGCAGCTCAACCATTAGTAAAAGAGTCTTATAAAAATCCTAAATTTACTTTTACTACAAATATAATAGGAACATTAAATATTCTTGAAATCTCAAAAGAAATCAAAAGTTTAAAATCTGCAATTATCATAACTTCTGATAAGTGTTATAAAAATTATGAAAAAAAAGATGGCTACTCTGAACTAGATGAACTTGGAGGGCAAGATCCATACAGCGCCTCAAAAGCTGCTGCAGAGAATATATTTTATTCCTATAATAAATCATTTTATTTTAACAAAACTAATTTTGGATTAGCTTCTGCAAGAGCTGGCAATGTTATTGGAGGTGGAGATTGGTCTGACGATAGAATTATCCCTGATTTTATTAGATCCATAATATTAAAAAATGAATTTAGTCTAAGAAATCCCAAATCAACACGTCCATGGCAACATGTTTTTGATTTATTAAATGGTTATTTAATTTTAGGTGAAAAAACGTATTACAATAATAGATTTAACGGTTCTTGGAATTTTGGACCAAATGATAGTCATATCACTGTTAAAGAGGTAATTTCTAAGTTAATAAATATTATGGAAATTAAAAAAAGAATTTTTATAAAAAAAGATAAAAAAATTAAAGAGTCAGGGTTATTGAGTTTGAAAACAATTAAGTCTAAAAAATTTTTAAATTGGAAACCAAAACTTTCTTTTATCCAGTCTTTAAAAATGACAGCTTCCTGGTATCAATGTTTCATGAATGATAGAGCCAATATTGAAAAACTTAGTAAAAAACAAGTAGAGAATTTTTTTTATGATTGATGGTGTGAAAATTATTCCAAAAAAACAAATTATTGATGAACGAGGTAAAATTATGCACATGTTGAGAAATGATGATCCTAACTTTACTAAATTTGGAGAAATTTATTTTTCTTACTCACATCCAAATACCGTTAAAGCTTGGCACTTGCATAAACGTATGACGGTAAATTATGCATGTGTTGTTGGTAAAATTAAACTAGTTTTGATGGATGACAGGCCAAAAAGTCCAACAAAAGGTATCCTAGAAGAAATTTTTTTAACAACAGAAAATTACAGTTTAGTCTCTGTACCTCCAGGTGTATGGAATGGTTTTAAGTCAATTGAAAACAATTATTCAATTATTGCTAACTGTTCAGACATACCTCATGATATAGAGGAAATGTTAAGAAGGCCATTTGATGACCCATATTTTAATTATAACTGGGATATCAAATTAAGATGAAGGTTGTAATATTAGCAGGTGGTAAAGGTACAAGAATTTCTGAATATACTAAAACAATACCAAAACCAATGGTTCCAATAGGATCAAAACCAATTTTACAACATATTATAAATTATTATATGAAATACGGTTTTAATGATTTTATAATTGCTAGTGGATATAAACATGAAATTATAAAAAAATATTTTAAAAATAAAAAAATTTTTGCAAAAATAAATGTAGTTAATACAGGAGTTAAAACATTAACTGGTACTAGATTAAAAAAGTTGAAACATTTATTAAAAGATACATTTATGTTAACTTATGGTGATGGATTATCTAATATTGATTTAAATAGGTTAATTAATTTTCACAAAAAACATAAAAAAAAAATAACTCTATCAGCAGTACATCCACCAGCTAGATTTGGTGAATTATCTATATTAAAAAATATAGTTACAAATTTTGAGGAAAAACCTCAACTTCAAAAAGGCTGGATTAATGGTGGTTTTTTTGTAGTCGAACCAGAGTTTATAAATTTGATTGGAAATAAAAATGTAATGTTAGAAAGATCTCCACTTACTAAAGCTGTTCAAACAAAAAATTTGGCAGCTTATAAACATAAAAACTTTTGGTTTTGTATGGATACTTTAAGAGACAAAAATGTATTAGATACAATGATAAAAAACAAAAATATTCCATGGCTTAAATAATGCCTAAAATCGCTGTTTTTGGAGGTACAGGTTATTTAGCATCAATAATAAAAAATCAAAATAAAATTAAAAAAAATAAATATTTTTTTTTTTCGAGAAGAAAAACTAGTAAAAACTATATTAATTATCTTTCATATAAAAAAAATTTAAATATCTTCAAAAATTTTGAATATGTAATTCATCTTATAGGACCAACTCAGAGTCAATTGTTAAAAAATAAAAATTTAATAAAAAAGAAAAATCAGATTACTAAAAATATTTGCAGATTGTGTTTAACCAATAATATTAGATTAATTTATATATCTTCTATGCAAATTTACAGAAACTATGGAAATAATGACGTTTATATCAGATCTAAATTAAATTTGAAAAATTCTTACTCTAAATCTCACTTTGAGTCAGAGAGAATAGTAAAAGCTCTATTTAAGAATCATAAAAACATGTTCACTATTTTAAGAATAGGTAATATTTTTGGATTTAAAAAATATGAGAATTTGACAGAAATTAATAATAATATCATTCACAGTTTATCTATTTCAGCTTTAAAAAAAAAAAAAATTATAATAAAGAATGGCTCAATTCAAAGGACATTTATTCCATCGAGTATTTTTATTCAAATAATTAATCAAATAATACGAAAAAATATTTTTAAAAATTCAATAATAAATTTTTCTTATAAAAATTTAAATCTCAAAGATGTTGGAAATTTAATAAAAGTTAGGTGTAAACTTTTATTTAATCAAAATATAAATGTTATAATAGAAAAATTTAGTTATAAAAAAAAATTTAATATACAATCAGATAAAAATTTAGAATTTAAACCAACTTTTAAAAAAATTTATATGGAAATAGATCAAATTTTAAAAAATATAAAAAAAATTATTTAATCTATTTGAAATTACGTTGAATTAACTAATGATATTAATATTTCAAAAAAACTTCACAATATTAATAATCAAATAAATATATGCGAGGTTGATTTTGAACAATCAAATTAAACCACTGATATCAATCATTATCCCAACTTACAATCATGCTAATTACCTTGGTAAAGCACTAAATTCTATTTTAGATCAATCATATAATAATTGGGAAGTTATAGTGATTGATAATCATTCAACTGATAAAACTGTTAACGTAATTAATAGATTTAA